>Ga0307517_10008154_pt1 | contig 15066 bp, 10 predicted proteins | sample 23_EM_MG_FD_194515 | JGI IMG/M metagenome (GOLD analysis project Ga0307517, IMG submission 194515) | Populus trichocarpa ectomycorrhiza microbial communities from riparian zone in the Pacific Northwest, United States - 23_EM | ecosystem: Host-associated > Plants > Roots > Unclassified | place...
GCCCAGTCCCGCTTATTACCGAAAGCGAAGCCGCTAATTATAGAACAGTTGTCCATGTCCCTGATTTGTTAAATGTGAACCGGAAGGACGGAAGAACGTAGAGGTTACTTAAGTCGCCCCTCCATGCTTGCAAAATTATAATCCCATCACCACTCTCATTCATCACCAGTCTCTGAGTACTTGTCCATAATGCTGCCCAGACCTAAACTTCTTCATTGGTTCGCATCCAATACCCTCGCTACAGAGAATCCATCAGAATCTGGGAAGGAAATAATTTCTGGTTGGCGCTGTTTCCCGGACATCTAAGACTACTCATATACCTTATCAGTTCCAGATGAGGGAGATGCAACTTCGTATCTACTGAAACCCAAGATTCACAGTCTTCCTGGTGGGCTTTGTCTCCTCTACTATTTCAAAGTTTCAAAGGCAATACTCACATGCCCTAACATGGATCAATTCCAGATACGGAGGAAAGGACACCTTTGCGTGCCAGAACCAACGATGTGGTCTTGCTGGTTGGCGTCCTTGTCATGCTGTTCTGGCCTTGGATATTCCTCACCATAGTTTGGGCTCGGAGGGGTGTACAGATGCACAACCAAGTCGCAAAGGCTGCAATAGACCACCCCCAGACCACTAACTTCTTTGCAACACTCCTTGGCAACATCGTCAGCATGATCGTCAGCGTTCTCTTTTCCATCGCAGTTGTTCGATTTGCCCAGGAATGGGTCACGAAAAATGACCATATTACAGTCTTTGACGTTTCATTGATATCAGCTTTTAGGAATCAAAGTTGGCCCTGGAGGATGAAAGACCACAAATACCTGCTCGCCCGAAATAGGTGGTTGCCTGTGGTCTTGGCAGGAGCTTGTATTGCTGCTTCTGCACTCATGCCACCGGGCATGACCAGTCTTATATCTCCAGTCCCATTCTATCGAACGTCGCCCCTCATGGGAACCGAGCTCGACTTCTCATCAAATGCCACCGACTGCATCGACTGGTTTGCGGGGACAATGATATCGACGTCAACCTGTGATTGGTTTAAGGTGAGTAGTCTACCACAGAACGGATGCATCACTGACTGGTACATGTCCCTATTAGACTGTAAACGGTCTGCAATACTCCGGCTGTCTTGCGCCATATCACATGGTTGATGTCCTGGAGTCAGGTCGCAGTAACGTCAGTTGAAAACTTAAGTTGTTCATATATATATAGCTGACTTCGTCTGATATCTATCTGCCTCTCGACAGATCCAGTTGTTGTTTTCAAACAAATTGGAAAGTGTCGTTTTAGGTCAAGCTGGTGCAAAATCTTCTCTCCGTTTTTTAGGACCTGTGCGCGGCATCTTGCCTATTGGTCCCAACAGCCTTCCTGGCTTTGACACACTCCAGCCCTCTCTACTCTCAGATTCTCAAACAAAGGCTGTGATGCTTTCATACAATTACACCCTCGATCATCAAGGTTTTACTAATAACATCAGCTGTGTTTATGACCCACAAAGTCCTATCAGGTTATGGACGGTACCCGACAATCCTCTTAAGGTGGCGTCCAATGCCTCTTGTGATGGGATTGGGCTAGAGAATTTTTCGAAATCGGTGCCAGATAGTTTCGTCGCGCCCAACACCGACAATACCCTAATGATGTGGGCATGTAAGTCCAAACCGACTGGGGAGGGTGACGTGGCTTATTACATCTATCTGCGCGGACCCGTTTATGATGCATCGGGCCATGGGAATATTACTTGCACTGTAACCCCACGACCTTCCATATTCCCGGTGACGTACCAGTCGAGCACGGGTGTTTTCTTGACACAGGAGCGAATTACAACCTCCAACCCTACGACCGCGTTCTTCAAGCTCGTCGAGAATGCGATATTAGGGTTACCCGAATATCTATCAGCTCAGACTACAGGCAGCAATCTGGTAGCCAACTCGGTTTGGAACCTTGGAATCCAGTCTCTTGGATTGACACCGTATGGAGGGCAAGAGGACGACTACCTTCCACTGTACGCAGCGATGATACAAGGTATCCTGGTGAACGAGGTTTGTCCTGCGAGTAATTCCTTGCTTCTTTCACTGATGGGCGTCCCGCAGATTACATACATTCGGTTCCTTTATTCGGCCCATGAGTCGCCACCTCCATCTTGTATTCGCACAGTGAACGGAACATTGAGCGCAGAGGTAATCGGTTGGGTTGCGAAGCCGGTGCATATCGCGTTTTTAATGCCGATGACGATGCTCAACTTAGCTTCCTTCGTAGTCGTCCTTATAGCCATGTCAAGGGCGAAAAGGGGTTGCTATGAATTTGACCCCACTGATCCTAGGCCACTCGTCTTGGCTGAGCCCAGTATAGCTGAGGGTGAGCCTAGTGGATGGGCGGATGGTGTGTCGTATCGCCCCAGAGAGGTGTGTGAATGTTACACGATTCCGGTGCGACACTAACTAGTGGTACCAATAGCCTCTCGTAGACTGACCGCGAAACAAGTGAATTTTATATGAATTGTCGCTCCAGTGGTCAAAGAATTTAAATAGCGTTCTAGAAATACTCAAATTTATTACTTCTCTCCTCGACCTTTCTAAAGCTCTAAATCATACACCGAGACTCCAAAACATCGACTCTTCACCCCATAATTGTGGACGTGGAGGGACGATTCGTTCTGGATGTGGACTCCTTAGTGGCAGTCTGTATCCTGGATTTGACTTAGCAAGGTCCCCAGGACGGTGAATTGCCTGCTTGATGATGTGAGGCCCTTGTGCTTGAAGACGAACGAGGGGGAGAAACGAAGACCCAAGAGTCGGTAGAGAATTCAATCCATGTAACTGTATGATTGCATGACTACGGTTTGTCCACGCGAAGGGTTTCTCATGTAAAAAGACCACCAGATCCCCACGTACGTGCGTATCCCTGTAGACAATGTTCAAGAACAACTATGGGACCCTAGTCTCCCGCTCAGTGAGACCATAATATTTTATAGTCATATGGATAAATCAAAGGCATTAGGACGATTTTGGACCAGGGACAGAAGGGTGTTGACTATCGGTCCATAGGCACATGAATGGCTAGTACCAATTAAGCCATTTAGACAGATAATGTACGCAGGCAACAATCTAACTCTACCACAAACCTTCTCCGATTCTTAGCTGGCCCACCCACCTTTCGTCCCACAAATAGGCCTCCAGTGCAGCCAGTGCCAATCGCATCGCATTCCGAAAGTGGCGAAACGTCAATCAAGACCTATCAACGAGATTATTGATTTTGCGTATGTTCTACCATTGCCACCTCGCCTCAGTTGCGCGTCTACTCCTTCACGGTCTCAAAAAATGTATCGGTAAGTGTTTTATTTGATTATTTAACATTCGCTGTTTTTACCAACTAAGTGTCTTTTTCTTGCTTCTTAGGCGCTATATGATGCGAAGGAGCGCGGACAGAACCATCAACATGTTGTGAGCTTGGGCCGACTCCTGCACGCCAGAGGAAATAGCAGAAGCGGACAAGGGGACACCCATCCAGTACGGCGGGTCTGTGCGAACCCGTTTCACTTCTTTGCCTTCCCTACCCCACAGCGCTGACCCCCCTCGCGACTGTCGCCTCTGTATACCGCCATTCCGCCACCCTTTCTGCACGCGTCGCTCCGTCGGCCGCTGCCTCCATTCAATGCCACGCCACCTCAAACCTCAAAACCGACTGGTGCCGATGTTGCCCTCCATACTATAACGATGGGTGAGCACGAGCGAAACTTGCAGGGTGGAACTAACTTGTCACTGCACTGGGTTTGAAATTATATTACAAAGCTCACGAATATTTTGTGACTCACTGACTTGTCACTACCCATCAAGACCACTATTTTTTAGTCCATCAAACGAAACTGACAAGTGAAACAGACCTGAGCCTGCTCGCCAACCGTATTAGTGTGGCTTTTGGGGTTTGATCATGCAGGTTACATAGGTACTCGAGGCGGCTGAGTATGAGAGGCAGACACGGGGAGTCTAGAATTTTGCATTTTAGGCCGTTTCGACAATTCTGGGCCCAAAGTTCGTTTTGACTTACTGTATACGTTCTGCAATATCACTTACATACCTGCGTTCCTTCCCCAAGTCCCTTTTTTTTTTTGGCCTTGTCTTTTTCCCGGGTTCTCACCTGAATGTCGACATATTGGGATCATTATGTCACTTGCTAACTAAAATAAAACGACGACCCTGCATGTACAAAGTACCCGGGAACTGCTTCTATCAATTAGACAGATGGTAAGTAGCGGCAGTATTCGGGACTCGAGCTCATGCTAATCGCCTCAACTCGATCTGTTGGACCTGCGATGCTGTTGAAGGCACAGTTGTAGATGGATATAGTTAGCACCTGTGAGCATCCAACCTTCGTAAGTAACATAAGCGCCCAGCGGCCCATGGTGTTAGGATAGTGGGAAACTAGTACTGACCTGGGCACTGAGCTCGGAGTGTTGGGCCAACATGACTGATCAACTCGGTAGATAGATTCCACCAGCTATGGCTGCTGTTAGAAATTGGTGCGTTTGGGCCATGTGGGTTGGAGCGACTTGATGACCAGGATCAGACTACTTACCCGATTTGGCTTAGAATGTTTGCAGTGGCACAAGAATACATACTGGAAATTCGAAATGGGTCTAGCGATTACGGCCAATAACGTTGCAAAGCGCGGGTAATTGGTTGATTTTTGGTTCATTATTGCTGTAATAACTCGTACATACTTGGAGCATGAAGGCTCTAGTGCACTCCAAAGCTCCAAAACAAAAGAAGTCAATTAAGGTAAATGTAGCGCAAGATTCTCCATCGTGTTGCGAACTGCTGTACTATATTCCACGAAGTTTGATACCTTGATGAATTTCACATTCTTCCAGTAACCGGACACCGCCCTCTAAAATTTCAGGGAATGCGGAGATCTCCTTTATGAATATGTACTTGATTTAGTTTCGCGTTGAGAGTACAGTCGAACCCCTCTTAACCCATACCCCCTCCGTGGATCAGGCTATGGGTTTTTAGGGGTTCTGGGTTGGGTATGCTATAAGTGGATTGAAAAAAATCGCCAAAGAATTATGGAAAAAATGTTAGAATTATAGATTCGTGCTAATATACTTATAAGATTTATGGTCCCTGAAAAAAGTCAGTATAAGTACACTCTTTCATCCTTCTAGCCTCTTCAAGGCGGTGAACGACCCCAAAACTACATCTACTTTGTGCGCGAGAGAATCGTTCGGGCCATCGATGTTTCCAATGGTTGATATTGCCTTGAGGAGTTCACGTCGAGTTGGAACAGGCTCGATGGAAATATCATCGATTTCATCCCCCACTAGCCATCGAGACTCAGGATTTCAATGGGCAACGAAGTAGAACATGGCGATGTCGTCGAAAGGCACTTATGGTCGGTGTCAGCGCTCGTCATCCTCAACTAGCACACTTACATGCAATTTCTTCTTCTGTGCCCATGGCAAGCGGAGGGTTCTTCAAAGAATGAGTGGGTGGAAAGACGCAGATATGCCTGCCATCAGTAATTCAATTATAGATCAGACACCGAAAGCATCCGTCCATAGCCGTAATTCTATTCCTTCTTCGCGGAATTGACAGTCGGCAAAGGCCAAGCGAGGACATCTACCCGGTGAGATCATAAATTTTGTGAGGTCGACAGTGATGCGTTTGTAAGTACATATTTCGTCAAACCGTGGTTATCTTTGAAGGCATCTCCCTTTCTATTAAGGGGTGGTCCAAGACTCACGATAATAAGCGAAAATGTACTCGAAGAGGATTATAAAGAAAGGAAACTACGGATACGCACCACAAAACGAAGAACGAACTGATTAATGGCTACAGCTGTGTACCTCCACCTCCTGGTCCTCATCTCGCTGTCCAAGCTTCAGTAATCCAAGTCGTAGCAATCATAGTCTTCTCCCCTATACCAGCCGTAGTTATCCTCACTATCCAAATCGTAGTCTTCTAAATTGACGTCCTCTTCCCCATCCCAATCCTCGTACTCTTCCTGCTCCCAATTGCGGTGCATTTCCGTCCTCACACTGATTGCACGGCATACACAACACTGCAGCTTCTTCGCTTGCCTCCATGCCGACTTTGGATAGGCGACTTCGGGTAGGCATCGATTGCAACCGATGCACGACCTCGTCAAGGCGTAATCGTTTCAAGGATATGGAGAGGGAAGAGGGGATGCTTTTTGAATATGTCCGTTGCGCGTGGCTTCGTATTTTCGGATATGGAAAGATATCGAGCACTCTAGGTTAACAGACGATCGTTGTTGATATAGCCCTGTTCCTTGAAGTGAGCGCAAAATATTTCAATATGGGACACATCCTGCGAGCTGTACAGCTCTGGTAGCAGACGGATCATCCAATCGGGGTGGGTCAATTCTGAAGGAATGTCAGTATACTTCTCGCATAACCGCACTGAAGATATCCTTACCCGGTTTGTTCTTTTCTAACTTGTCAGTGACGATCCCATGGTCCTTGATACACTGTTCGAGGCCACAAAGTTTGTGAACGGCTGAATAAGAACCAAGTTGCCCAGAAATTTCACGGCGATGTAGGTAAGGCGATAATCTGGAAAACTGATCTTCTTCGTCCTCTCCGCGCTGGTGACGAGAGTCGACATCCGCTAGCTGAAGATCGAGAATACCACACAGGGAGGCGCTCCAACCGTGATGGACTTCGCTGAAGTCCATGCGCCCGTCGAAGACAATTTTGGTAATCAAGGAGGGTTTTATGATGTCAAAGACAGGGTTTAGTTGGCCTTTCGTGAGGCTGATAGTATTGATGAGATATATTCTTGATGTCTCGGGTTCAAGCGCCCGAAGGCTGATCAAGGACAGAGTTCCACCTTTGACTCCTAGATCTTTCCCTTCGCAGTATAACACCAACGTAGAGGCTGGTTGGATCGCGGCGATTGTACCCGCAAGGCTAGAGTCGTCGGCGCAGAGGATATAGTCATCGATTTGGTTCGCCATTCTACGAGCTGATCTGGTGTTCAAGAAGATCAAGACAGGAGTTTGGAAACTGATGGAGAACTGAGCAGATATCAATTGTATCGCAGTGAGTGAAGCAAGGGAAGTATATTCACGACCAGATTCACGACCAGGTGAAGAAGGAACCTAGCTCGTTCTGAGTGGGCCGAGTGTTGCGGATGTTATGAATCCGAACTGTTGTCTCGGTCCGGGGATGAATTGATGATGTCCATTCGTCAAATACGGCCACTGTCCGCACGCAAGGATTGAGGAAGACGGAAAGCGAGGCCAATCCTTGTGAAGGATCGGAACCACTGAGTATCTGAATATTTCACATTCTGCCTTCCTCAAACAAGGATCCCCGCACATCAACGGGAAGATGTGTGGCAGCATGCACCTGACGAAGTGTGACCGAAGATTAGATGGATGAGCGTTTGGTCTAGAATAGAATGAGATTTTGCAATGGAAAACATAGAAACGAGACTCACCGCCTACAACATAGGTGGTTACGCTGGCTCCCGCAAAAGTGTTGGCCTTGCGAACGGAACCACAGGAAAGAACAGGTGCAACAGAGGCAGCGGTGGGAGTCGCGCTGTATTGTGCTAGGATGCTGCCAGTGTGAGTGGGGTTGCAGAAGGGATGAGGATGACGAGGGCGGCTGTGGAGATCTCGCCGCCTCGTGTGGTACGAATTAGCCTGTGCGAGAGTTTCGACGATGCGAACAAGCTTGCCACCGGATGAGGACCAGCGACTGACTTACTGCATGTAAGATGGATGGAGGAGGAACCAGTTTTCCCGCATATTACATAATGTGATCAGATGCGCGTGACGCACCCCAGAAGTTGTAAGTATGTACCGTAGATATATTACTCTTATAGAGGACGGATCAACTACTGTAATCGCTGTGGGATACTGAAAGCAGTATGTCAGACTGCTACAACAGACTCGCTTATCGATCGGGCGCCACGACTGCAGTAACTGCGCCATCAGGTGGCGGCTTCCTCCAGGGAATTGCGACTGCATGATTCAACGTTGATGCACCCCATGCACTCGCCAAGGGTGCCATGGTTGAAACCGAGACGGCCCCCCATGTTTATGTTAGCTTTAGGCTTCCTGTCAGTCAGTACCCAGATATCTGCCCTTCTTATTCGCTCGAGACACCCAAGATGAAGTGGCGTGGAGCAGAGTGCAAGAGGTGAGTTATAAATTGTACTTTTCCACTTTAACTTTAAGAGTTCCCTAATCCTGTTTTTTAGGTAGAAATAACGTTAACACTGGTCGTCTCTATCGAGAGCGCAGATGCCATGGCCACGCTACTTAATATAAAATATGAATATGAAGAGACCACAGGAAAACCCTTGAAGCCTACTAATACTAGCGTTCTCCGGGGCCAGCGAGGCTCCTCTAATCGCTAAGGATATCGCTCTGGCGGGTGTGAGCATTATCCTAGACCTTATCCCGACGTTTGGGAACAACGAAGGATATAAGCCGCTATTTCGCGTATGATGGAATCGTCGCGTTCGTAATCCCGATCCTTCCAGGTTATCAGACTTCCTGGGCCACCTCTATCTGAGTAAAGCATTGTTCTCGCTTTAGGCATTCAAGTTATCTGGCGATATTGGCGACATCCCAGTTAGAAAAATTGCCATCTAAGTACCTCTTCCAGGTCACCCTGATGTTGGTACGATTATATTCGCTACGTACAGCCTGACGAGGGTCGGAGAGGGTATCCGCGGTCAAATATAACCAGTTACCATAAGTAAGTGTCAGATCTTCGGCCTTTTCGCATCGACTGGTTGTCCCAGTCAAAGGTTACCGCAAGCACACAGCTGTGCACCGATTTTCGAGGACCCCATCCGTTCCTCCATTTCGCTTGATTTTTTCGTTGGTATCAAATGATTACTATGCTCATGTACGAGTCATGTCTAGTGTACCATCTAGGTGATCCTTACCCTAGAATGGTGGTTCTTAGACTCCAGATTGAAATTCGAGACCTAAGGGAAAATGTTGATTGATACATTTCAATGTAATATTCGAGCTCCCTCTCCAACAAATGATACTATGCGTATCCTAACCTGGACCTCCCTTACGATGTTTGAAAGGCCAAGTTTCGCTGGAATAGCTGACTGAGCGATGGATGTCAGCGAATAAAACCTTGTCGCTTGGGCGGAAATTGACCTGTGAAAAGCGAGATGTGGACCTACATACATAGCTCAATACATACCTCCAATACTTGTATACATACGTGCTTGCTGCTGAGAGCCTGGAGTATTGTCAATGGTAATTATGGAGATTGGGGATAAATTCGGGTTTGCGTTCGAACATCCAAACTCTCATGAGGAAACCAGCACACTGCAAAACCGTGAAGCCCGCCTCAGCCGAGTCACGGAGGTGTACTAGTACAACAAAGGCTCCGAGGCATCAACTGACCATATGACTCCTCCAGTTGCAGGGAGTAAGTACTAGGGTTGGTCGAGACCTCACAAACCGGAAGGATTGCGTTTTGGCACCCTTGCTCGTGGCGTTCTATATATTTTTGTCACCTCTCGTCGGAAAAGGGGTCCGCTTGGTGATGATTGGACCTCAACAATGGTGAGTGTTCATTGAAGAAACCCTGGGTGGAGGAGGCATAAGGAGTCGGAGAAGATATAACACTGAGCGAGAATATGTAACGGATTTGCGGCAAGTTATTATATAAGCGATCTGGGTTGAGCCATCAAATGTTTAAATAATACCGAACCTGTTGGCTAAATAACTCAAGCAATTCAACTCCGAATTATAGGCGACGCAGGCCCTACTAGTATACCATATTAACAAATTGTGGGAGCCAGAATTTTTATTTTTGACCCACGAGCAAGGATACATAGGCAAATTACATCTCAAAGATGTCTCAATCAATTTCCATCTGAAGAGTCACCGTGATCTGGAGGCCATGAAAAGCATCTTGCAGCCGATGGAGTGAGCGGTACATCTACGCCGGGCACATATGGTCGGGGGTATCATTTCTAGCTCTCGTCTGCAAATACGCGGTGTCATTCCCAACGCTACTATTAGGGTATACATAACAAAGTCCAGTCAATTTTTTATCGGCTATTTTCTGTCGCTTTTTCAAAATGAGATGACGCTATCCCTCCCCATTCTGCAGTCGATGACTCCATATTTAGAGGGGATCTTGGCAAAGGACAGCCTGGCCAGCCTATTTATATCCCATCACCTTTTAATACAGTGTCCACCAGTATCGAATAAATTTTACGTACCACTGGAAGGAGGCAGCACTTAGCAGTTTTGCCGCCGGAGGCACAGGTCCGCTTGAACTGCGCGATGGTCTGAGGGACGGGAGAGGCTATAAATAAAGTAAGGTGGATAAGCCATCCCTTTCGATTCAAAGTCGAAGCAAAAAACTTACGAGGAGTGCAGTCCAGGTCAGCAACGCCGAGGACGTCGGTGGCACAGCACTCGGGGTTGGGGAAAGTGGACGAATGGCATAGGACGCCGTCGCCACCGCCACCACCACCACCACCACCACCTCCTCCTCCTCCGCCGCCACCACCACCTCCGCCACCGCCGCCGCCGCTACCGCCGGGCATGGCGAGGGCAAATGCCACACTGGCAGCGACTGTGGTGATCATGAAGAATCGCATTTTGATGAGATGCAGTTGCTTTAGACTCCGGGTTGAGTTCTGAGTGCTGATTTTTCTGGGAGATGCTGTAGTGCCTTTATACGATTCTATTCTACTTTCTGACATGGGTTCTGAGAAGCTATTCGCCACCTTACTCGCTCCCGGGCCTCATTCCCTCGCTCCTCGTGTCGGAACCTATAGGTAATTATCGAACCATTTCAGTGATTACGGAGGCGTATGTGTTGTTGATATGGTGCCGATATGGTGCCGATATGTAGTTATAATGTACTTATGTGTCAGAAGTAGCCTATAAGCGTCATAGGCTTTTTTGGATTTTTCCGACATTTTGCTTCTCGCTTCCTCGCATCACTCCTCGCATCCTCTCTCGGCCCACTTAGATAGGAAGTGTGGCGCGAGGCAAGCAACTGTCAAGGAAGTCAACAATCAAATTTCTATCAAAATGCTTCTTTTGGGAGAAAGGGACCTAAGAGAGGGTAGCCGTTGGATTCCCCTGCGGTGACGGATAACATGGTCGGTCGGCCTTGATGACCTTCTTCCTAGACCGCCCTCCAAGATGGAGGGAGAGGACGCAGAGCTTTCTAATCCCAACCTAGTAGACTCGGCTTTCTGTAAGATATATATTTTCCCAATTTCAAGTCCCTCCGTGTTCAGATTTTTAGACTATTCAACAGATCTCTTGCATCCAACTTTGGCTAGGCGGGAACCCCTTACGTTGTTTAGTGTAGCTTTTGGGGTTTGACCATGCAGGTTAGGTACTCGGGTATGAGGAGCAGACATGGGGGAGACTAGAATTTTGCATTTTAGATAATTCTGGACCCAAAGTTCGTTTCGACTTAGTATTTGACAGCTGTATGCAAAACCCTAGACACTGCTCCACACAGCCTATTTTAGCAATGGCCCCTGCGCCTGGAGACCATATTCGGTATGAGACCGACTTCTGTGGAGCTTTGCCCCACAACGAGTTCTCGGTATACAATTCATTCTTCCCCAATTACTAAACCAAAAATGGAAGGTACAAACAAACAAAGGCGCAATTGCGAAAAGTGGAAGGGTTTTGCATACAGCTGGAATAGTCGCTAAATACGTTCTGCAATATCATTTACCCACGTTCCTCTTCTGAGTCCCTTTTTTTGTTCAGCCTTGTCTTTTTCCCGGGTCCTCACCTGAATGTCGAGATATAGGGATCATTACTGTCACCTGCTAACCAAAATAAAACAACGACCCTGCATGTACAAAGTACGTGGCAACTGTTTCTATCAATCAGAAATGAGTGACGGATGGACTCAGCCTCATGGTAATCGTCTGAACGGGATTTGTTGGACCTGCGATGCTGTTGAAGGTACAGTTGTACACGGATACAGTTAGTACCTGTGAACTTCGAATCTCCGTAAGTAGTATAAGCGCCCATGGTGTTGGGATAGTGGGAAATTAGTACTGACCTGGGCATCGAGCTCGGAGTGCTGAGCCGACACGACTGATCAACTCGGTAGATAGATTCCTCCAGCTATGGTTTGAGCCGGCTGCTACTGGAAATTCGTGCGTTAGGGCCATGTGGGTTGGAGCGGACTAGATGACCAGCATCAGACTACTTACCTGATTTGGCTTAGAATGTTTGCAGTGGCACAGGAATTCTGGAAATCCGAAGTGGGTCTAGCGATTACGGCCAATAACGTTGGAAAAACGCGGATAGCGAATTTTGGTTTATTATTGCTGTAATGGATCGTACGTACTTGGAGCATGGGGGCTCTAGCATCAGGAGTTTAGCAAATAGCTTTTTTCCGCTTGTACAAGGGAAAAAAGCGGCGAAAAGGGAGAAAAGGAGCATGTTCAAAAACCTAGGTGTCTAATCCAAAAAAGCTAGTTATGAACGTTACATCCAAAAAGCTAGAAAAAGTAATAATAATAGAATACCTATAATATTTAATCTACCTAAATACATGACTTAGCAAATGCTAGTGGGGAATTGACCGTGCAACAGTGGTGACCTTTATAGAAGTCTGGCCTCAGGGTTAGCTCGCTAGAAATCCGAGAATATTCCATCAATTACATCACTGTTCCGAGTTGTTCCGATTAATGGAATATTCTAGCGAACTGACCCTGAATTCACTTATATAAAGACGACCGAATTTCTCTCAATTCCCCCCACTGGCGTTTGCTGGTCGTAGATACTCTTTGTGTTAATTATAAGTAATATAACATAGTTTTGTATGTAAATATATTGACCTTTCCCACTTTCCCGCTTTTAGCTTGCCAAATATGGGGCAAAAGGTTAAAAAGTGGGGAAAAGCGAACAAGTAAATTGCTAGCTTGCTGATGGCCTAGTGCACAAATGAAGCCAATTAAGGTAAACGTAGCGCAAGATTCCCCATCCTGTACTATATTCCTGGAGGTTTGACACCTTGATGAATTTGACATTCTTCTATGATCCATTACGAGTGACCGGACACCGCCCTCTAAAATTTCAGGGAATGCGAGGGAAATCTCCTTCTGTAAGAATATGTACTTTATTTTATTTCGCGTTGAGATTACAGGTCGAACCCCCTCTTGACCCATACCCTCCGTGGACGCCCCAGGGTATGGGTTATGGGTGAGGTATGCTATAAATAAATTCAAGAATCGCAAAAAAAAAAAAAAAAAACTAAGAAATTATGGAAAGAATGTTAGGATTATAGATTTGTACTAATATACAAGATCTATGGTCTCTAAAAAAACTCAGTTAGAGTACACTCTTTCATCCTCCTAGCCTCTTCAAGGCGGTGAACGACCCCAAAACTACATCTACTTTGTGCGCGAGAGAATCGTTTGGGCCATCGATGTATTTTCCAACGGTTGATATTGCCTTGAGGAGTTCACGCCGAGTTGGAACAAGCTCGATGGGAATATCATCTATTTCATTGCCCATTGTTCGCCCTAGCCATCGAGACTCAGGATTTCAATGGGCGACGAAGTATAACATGGAGATATCATCGAAAAACACTTATAGTCGGCGTCAGCGCTCATCATCTCCACCTAGTACACTTACATGCAATGTCTTCTTCTGTGCCCATGGCAAGCGGAGGAATCTTCAAATAATGATATTGGTGGAAAGGCGCAGATATGTCCAATTATCGAACAGATACCGAAAGCGTCCGTCCATAGCCGTAACTCTATTCCTTCTTCGCGGGGGCATGTCCCTTTTTATTAGGGGGGTGATCCAAGGCTTACGATCATAAGCGATAATGTACTTGAAGAGGAGTACAAAGAAAGGAAACTACAGATACGCACCACAAAACGAATGAGTCCATTAATGGCTATAGCTATGTATGTCCACCTCATTCTCGTTGTCCAAGCTTCAGTAATCCGAGTCGTAGCACTCGTAATCTTCTCCCCTATACCAACCGTAGTCATCCTCACTATCCAAATCGTAGTCTTCTAAATTGACGTCCTCTTCCCCATCCCAATCCTCGTACTCTTCCTGCTCCCAATTGCGGTGCATTTCCGTCCTCACACTGATTGCACGGCATACCCAACATTGCAGGTTCTTCGCTTGCCTCCATGCCGACTTTGGATAGGCGACTTCGGGTAAGGATCGATTGCAACCGATACATGGCCTCGCCAAAGCGTAATCGTTATAGTCAAGGATATGGAGAGGGAGAAGGGGATGCTTTTTGAATATGTCCGTTGCGCGTGGCTTCGCATTCTCGGAGATGGAAAGATATCGAGCGCTCTGGGCTAACAGACGATCGTTGTTGATATATCCCTGTTCCTTGAAGTGCGCGTAGAGTATTCCAATATGGTACACATCCCGCGAGCTGTACCGCAAGTACAGCTCTGGTAGCGGACGGATCATCCAATCGCGGTGGCTTACTTCTGAAGGAATGTCAGTATACTTTTTTTCACATAGGTGCATTTAGATATCCTTACCCGGTTTTGTCTTTTCTAACTCGCCAAGGACGATCCCATGGTCCTTGATACACTGTTCGAGGCCGCAAAGTTTATGGACGGCTGAATAGGAGCCAGGTTGCCCAGAAACTTCACGGCGATGTAGGTAAGGCGATAATCTGGAAAACTGATCCTCTTCGTCCTCTCCACGCTGGTGACGAGAGTCGACATCCGCTAGCTGAAGATCAAGAACACCGCGCAGGGGGACGCTCCAGCCATGATAGGGTTCGCTGAAGTCCATTCGTCCGTCAAAGACAATTTTGGTAACCGAGGAGGATTTTATGATGTCAAAGATAGGGTTTAATTGGTCTTTCGTGAGGCTGATAGTATCGATGAGATATATTCTTGAGGTCTCGGGTTCAAGCGCTCGAAGGCTGATCAAGGACAGAGTTCCTCCTTCGACTCCTAGATTTTTCCCTTCGCAGTCTAACGCCAACGAAGAGGCTGGTTGAATCCGGCGATTGCGTCCGCAAGGCTAGAGTCGTCGGCACAGAGGATATAGTCATCGATTTGGTTCGCCATTCTATGAGCT
>Ga0307517_10008155_pt1 | contig 15065 bp, 8 predicted proteins | sample 23_EM_MG_FD_194515 | JGI IMG/M metagenome (GOLD analysis project Ga0307517, IMG submission 194515) | Populus trichocarpa ectomycorrhiza microbial communities from riparian zone in the Pacific Northwest, United States - 23_EM | ecosystem: Host-associated > Plants > Roots > Unclassified | place...
AATATCTCTTTATGGAGGTCCTCTAGAATTCCTTTTTGTTGTGGAAAGTACTGAAGACCCTGCTTACCATGCTGTTTCTCGCTTAATATCAGATATCAAGGTATATTTTTGCTTTCACTGGCGTACTTTGTGCTTCAAAACATGGATTCTCCAGTACCAGTACTGAGAGAAATTAAATAGTAATTAGTTGCAGTATATGATTTGACACCCATGTAATTGGTTTTTTAGTTCTCAATTTATTTGTCCATCTTTGAAATTCCATCATTTAATAGAACATCATTAATTATGTCCATTCATAGTAAAATGTGTTCATCTCCATTTCTTTTAACAAAAATCACGAGTTTTGCTCCTAGTCAACAAACATTTTTGCTAGTATGAAAATATAAAGTATGGACCAACAGATATACTTTTGCATAGAAACACATAGGCTCTCATTTTATTGATGTTGTGAAAATTAGTAATGCTGTCACTGCATTTTTGTCTCTTGCATCCTTTAGATACATGTTGATTCTGTGAATTACCTTTTTTCTTGATGTGTAATTATATTTCATGTGAGCAGGATAACATTGATGCTAGAGTTGTGGTAGCCGGCTTATCAACGACTTGTAGTCAGAAAATTCACAACCAGTTGGTATGCAACAAGTTTACCATTAGTTTATTGGTTTCTAGCACTACCTCTTATACTGTTACCTTAACCTCATTTGTGTTCATACTTCGTTTCTGTGTCTTACAATGTGATGCAATGCAGCATTTGTTGCTAGGACAAGTCTATATATAAATTCCAATTTTTTTATTAAGTAGGAGTTTATGCTTAGACTAGTTGCCAAAAGGGACTGATGCTGTGTGATGCTTTTGCAAGTTGTATTTTAGAAAACTAGGATTTCAAAAGCTTATATAAAAGTTGGTCCACTTTATGCTTGTTGCATAAATTCTATTTATTGGTCTCCTCTAGAGCCACACATTTGTTTGGAATTTCACCAGTGCATTATTATGCTGTTGTAAAGATTGGTGTGGAGCAAATGCACAAAGACAGCAAGTATGTGTTGTTTTTGGATGATGATATTAGGCTGCACCCTGGTTCAATTGGGGCCCTCACTGCTGAGATGGAAAAAAATCCTGAGGTATGGGTCTTTGATATGGTCATGTTTGTAGTGAGCTGCATTATTTTCATCTTATAATCCTAAGTTTTTGGCAATTGGAATGCAGATATTTATTCAAACTGGATATCCTCTTGATCTACCTTCTGGGAGCTTAGGAAGTTACTGCATCTATGAATATCACATGGTATAGCACCTTATATGACCTTCCTGTAATTTTGATAATTCATTTTCTGAGCTTTATGACATTAGTGCTTTTAAAATTATTTATTTCATTATGGTATTACTAGCAAAGTTACTGCTTCATTCCAGTCTTTCAGTTCTTAATCACTAAATGATAGTAGATGACTCGCGGCATTATTTACTGCAAGCTGGTGAATCGATGAACATATGATACCAGTTACAGCGTCATCTGTCCCAAGCATTTTGTTAGAAAACATGCGATGTTCCCAACTCAGAGATTTGAAAGAAAACAAATGTAACCATGAGACTTAATGAAATTATATACCTTGAACATTTCCAGAAACTTAAACTCCATGTCACCCTTTAATTGCTTATATTTGCATTGCAAAGTATAATGTTTGTATCTTGGGAAAGGTATGATCATATTCTTTGTGGTTGTTTGGGGCAGAGATGTAAGTCCACATGGACTTGTGTTTCTTTCAAGCAAACTACTGGAGTGCGTGCAACTGTGAATTTGTAGGCTGATACTGTTATGACTTTTAATTGCCACCTTGCTTTTGAAATTACCAAAGCTTTGTTCATTTTCACTTATTTAATTAACTTGTTCACATGCCAAATATTTTCCATCAGCCTTGTTCGATGGGGTTTGCCACCGGTGGAAAAACATTCTTTCTGTGGGGAGGGTGCATGATGGCAAGTAGCTTCTACTACCTTCTAAGATTATGTGCATATGATTGAGATGGTTTTTGATTGCTCTAGATTATTTTTCAGATGCATGCTGATGATTTTAGATATGACTGCTGTGGTGTGGTATCTGGACTTCGAGATGGGGGATATTCTGATGACATGACACTTGCAGCTGTAGCGGGTAATCAACTTTCTATGAAGACAATTTTTTGGACATAGAATCAGCTCTCTCAGTCTTCACTTCACAACTTTATCCTATCATATGGTGCCAAATTTTTCATCGCAAACTTTATGATTTTTTCACAGGTGCTCATAAGAAGCTCATAACATCCCCGCCTGTTGCTGTTTTTCCTCACCCCCTATCCAGTGATCTCAGCTTTTCAAGGTTTGTGATATTCACTAGCTTAGACTTAAATGTGCTATATTTCATTCAATGTTGATTTATTGACTTTGTCTAGGTACTGGAATTACTTGAGGAAGCAAACTTTTGTCTTGGAATCATATATGTTTAAGGTTAACTGGATAATGAACCGTGCATTATTTTCTTCGCACTGCTATTTATCATGGGGATTCGTAATGCCATACCTTATGGCCTTGACCCATGTTGCAGCAGCACTGCGAATCTATATCCAAGGATATGCTCGTGAGGAAACTACATTTGTTTCTAATGGTGAGCACATCAACTTTTCCTTTTCTGGTACAGTGTTTATTCAGAAGCAACTTTTTTACCCCTGTTAGTGTGATGTGGGGTGGGGAGTGAGGGGTGTTTATATGGATAAGTTTTGGAATATTTTATTTTATTATATTTATGATAGCCCTATGAGACCAAACGTGGATTATTAAACATGTGATAATGCATTAACAAAGATTAAAAGATGATGCTGATGTCTGCTTTTTTGTATCATAAGTCAGTGCATCACCATGCACTTAATTCATTATAACATAATATACTAAAATGTTGGAGTAACTGATGTATAAAGCCATTACAAATACCCATCATGTCTAGCCCAGATATGACAGTGCCATGGGTTGGGTCTCTAGCTTTTGAATTCAGGGTACTAGACATTTTTGGCACTTTTGCCTGTCTATGGATCCATCAATTAAATTTCCCTCTTTCCGTTCACAAGTGGAAGTTGCAATATGCCCAGAAAAAAATAACATATACTAGGAATAAGAAGTCAGAGCTAGATACCATTATTACATAAGGGCTTTGATGTTGTTCTTACACAATACACGAAAAAATATATAGTTTTACACTAAGCAAAATGCTTTTCCTCAGGGTTGTTACTAGTCAGCTGCCTAGCTGCATGCACCTTTATTGAACTTTTCTCAATGTGGAACTTGACAAGGATAGAAGTTCAACTATGCAACATACTTTCCCCTGAGGCACCCCGACTCTCTCTTGCTACTTATAACTGGGTCCTAGTAAGTACTTGTTTATTTCACACAAATGCGGTCTTGCTAGACTTTATTGTGGACATTATATTATGGTTCAAACACTTTTATTGCCACCTTTATTGCAAGCTGTAATTATATTTTCATTGAAAACCATTGCATTGAAATTTGCATCAGAGAAGTCTATCCATAACTCAAACATAGAAGAAAATCAACTTACATACTGTGATTGGGCCATTATGATGGCAACTTCTTACTAAGAAAAATGATTTGTCTTTGACAGGTATTTATTGCAATGCTGGTGGATAACTTTTTATATCCAATATCTGCATTCCGTTCCCATTTTTCTCAGTCTATCAATTGGTCTGGTGTCCGGTATTACTTGAAGGATGGAAAGATAAACAAGGTACGCCCACAAAGATCTTTTGTGAATTTAGAAAGTGCAACTTTCCCTATTTTAAAAGTAGCTTGTTGTAGCTGCGCGTGTTTGAGTAAATCAGATTTCAGATTTTAATTTGAGTTTTAGATACCGGTTCCCTTTTGTATACCAGTGAAATGATCTTTTTAAAGGGCAGGGAGTCCAAAATGAAGATTCCTTCACTTCTCATAGCCCGAGTCATTCATGCTGTTCTTTTTAGATAAAATTATATTTTTATAATTTTTGAAACCTTTTGAATTGCCATGTAAGAACTAAAATAGTCTGTTTTAGTTTTTTTTTTGGTACTCCTAATGCTTGGATTGAATTATTAAGATTTATCATGGTTGAAAAAGGTACAGATTGTGCAATGAGGCAAACTGCGTGGTTGGTACTCTCTGAGCAGCAGTTTATGTTCTTTTGCAGATTGAAAGAAGCAAGGATAAGGGCCCTAAATACACAGACTTGGCATGGAAACATTTATATGGGAAGAAGGCAGCTCCTCCCAAACCATCTTTCCTTGGTGGTTTGCTTAGAAGTTTGGAACAGTGGCAACAACCTAAGAAATTTGATGTTTAGAGATGGGCTTGGCAAACTAAAAATCTTATGAATTCTTTGCCACCTTTTAAGATCTGGTGGGGTAGTTAAGGTTTGGGAAACAAATAGTATTGGTGGATTAAATGGTACTCTTGGATAGGTTGGTTTAGCCCCATTGATTGATTGATTTTAGTGTTTTAGGAATTTAGTCTCATTTTTTTTTAAATCAAATTTGATGCTTCAGTTCCTCTGATCAGTCTGGGTTGGTTTTGTACTATGCACACATTTCTTCTGTAATCTATTTTTTTTTATAAATCAAATGTGAGTTCTGCTGCCCCAAGAAGGTATTTGTATTATCCGCAGTTGACAAATATTCACCAAATTCATCCGTGGGCAAGTTTTTTTTCATAGTGCTCTTGTTATTTTTCCCAAGTCTCAAGTCTGAACGCTCCCAGAAATCAGTTTTATTAGACACGGGACTGGCAACAACTGGCATGGGAATGCATGGTCCATGGATGCATGATCTGAGCATTGCAGAAAAAAATTGTGCATTTTATGCTTTTAGATGGGCTTGGCCACATAAAATCTGAGATTGAGGATGGGAAATTGCAAGGCAGAGTCGCATCAATGTTTTAAATTGCAAGGCAGTGGAGACAGAAAGTAAACCAAATAGATGCGAGCAAGAATTTCATTTAAAGGATTTACACCCTAATTTTGTAATGGTCAAAACCTTTTATAGTGGCATGGTGCAGCCATATAGCATTGGTCTGTTGGATCTCCATATTTTAGTGTCTTCTCTAGAATGAGTAGAAAGATACATGGAATGCCACAATCGATTGAAAACCTGCTTGACGATTATCATGTTGTTCGTTCTTGTTATGACCTTGCAATTTCTGGTTCGTAAGGCTTACACCATGAAATCACACAGTTTGATAGAGGCCGACAACTGCTTGATGGTCTCTAAAAAAGCACCGATTGTAAAAGTCAGAATGATACAAACCAATGTGACATGAATGGCTAAAATAATGTTTTTGAAGCACACTTCTCTGGATAATTTTACAAACTAAAATCTGCAACAAATGTTACTGCTTAAGATCAGCAATGTAGAAGTCACCGATCATGTCAAACACTCGTGTAGCATGTTGCGGCCTGCAAATGTAGAATTAAAAATTGGAATTAATGTCTTCACACAGTTAAGGGAAAGCTGTGCAACCCCAGCTCAAAGTTTGACAGATCTTTACAAATTGACTAAATAGTTTAAGCAATGCATGGAGTTGTTATAGTCCAAGCACCGCTGCAATGATCTTATATAATTCAGAGTCAAGAACAAGGCTCACAAGGGCAGTCATGTGATAAAAGATTCTTTAAATACATGTGCACAGACTCATGGGGAAACATTTATGTTACTACCAGATCACTTGTAAGTATGGAAAACTAATTCAGCTTGGTAGATACATACCCAAAAAACCCTTCAGTTGAATCATCTCCAGCATGTGCTAGGATGGCATCCCCACCTGGGTGTTCTTCTACATATGAGGTAACATCATACACCTGGAATCATAGAAAACAAGTGAAAGAAAACAAAAAATTATAACAATATTATCACACACTCCGGGATTCACATGGAGAATTAAGCAATGAACTCAGGCCATACCTTGTCCTTAATAATGATCCAACAATCAGTTCTCTTGTTATGCAGAGAGACTTCAGCTTTACTGAAAGTCTTGGATGCCTAAGAGCATGAAAAAAATTGTTCAAGACAAATGAGAGTTCAATAATAACACTCCCAACTTAATAAAACAAGCCAAGGACCTGTAACTCAAGTAACATTAGTGTCCCCCCTCCCCCCACGAGGTCTCAAGATTGAACCTCTCCTTTGTAACCAAGAAAAAGAAAAGGAACAACAACATCAGCTTTGAACAAGAACTTATATTTGAAAAGACCAAAAGAATAAAAATAAAGGCATGTAAGTGAATCACATCTACATTCATAAATTAAAGTACTTTCCACATAATAAAGCTGATCTTTAAAACTTAGGATCTATAATATTAAGTCATAAAAATTAAGCAACTGATATATATAATGCAGAACATGCATGCGTTCCCCTTCCCAACCCATGCTTCCTTTCTCTTGTTTCCAATGACAAAAATTTAGGATCTATAATATTAGGCTAGAGACGCACCTTAATTCTGTTCTCATTCGAATAAGCCTTTTCTGTTTGAGCTGCATTAGGCAAACTTCCAGCAATCAAACAGAGCATATATTAAATTATTGAGTAATGCCCAAAGAAGAGAAGAAAGCAGGAGAGGAAGCAATACCAGATTTACGGTTTCTTGGAATCAAAATAAAAACTCCCAATAAGACCCCAAAAATCAATGCCACCACAGCTATAACCATATCTCAGGTTCAGCCCCTTCGACTGCTCAAAAAAAGAAAAGAAAAGAAAAGACCAACATTCAATTACAATGCCGTGTTCCATTCATAAGTAACAAATTGAACTCTAATATAAAAGTAAATAATAAGAAAAAAGAAGCATTCATATGCCATTCTCAATGCAAAGATTAGTTTTTTCGTTCTCTCATCTTTAACGTAAAAGTTTCAAATGGGCATTTGATTTTTTAGCATTTTGAAAGTGATTTAAACCATTTAAAGAATTTCCCTTTTTCTCTTGTACTCCTTGAAAAACCAAATAGTTGATAGAAAGAATCGGAAAGTGTAGAGATGCGAAACGCCAAATTAAACAGTTCATCACATTAAGCTTAAAAAGAATAGTAGTAGTTTTGCTCGGTGAGACGACAAGACAACAGGTGAAGTTAAAGAGAGACAGAGAACCTGTAGTAGTGGTGGTGGTGGTAGCAGCAGCAGCAGGTGTTTGTTAAGGAAGCAAGGTTGGCTTGCTTGGTTATTTCCGATCTCGCCGATGAGTTCCTGTCCCAGAATCTTTACTGTTGTTGAGTAATCATGCGAGCAGCGAGTAATGTCATTCATAAGGTACTTGGGTCGGGTTTTGCTGAGGTTATGGGTCTGGCCCATGATTAGATTTTTGCTCCTTAGGTAATGCATCTTTTTCTCTATTTTTTTAACTCTCTCAAGACATTTTTATTGGTGTTTATCAAGCCAAATTTACCATACTTCCAAATACTTTTATATTTTATTAAATGCCATTATTTTTTATTTAAGTTAATTATATTTTAGCCTCTCTTCTTTAGATAAAATAATTAATTGACCTTCATGATTTCAGAATCTATATATTTAATTTATATATTTTTAAATTTATTTTTAGTTTAACCCTTTTTTTATATCTATTTCGTGTTATTTTTCATTTTATTTTAAGAAATAGAAAGGATAAAAAAATAGATAGGATGAAAAGATTGATGAGCTTTTTTTTTAAAAAAAAATATATTACTATCAATGTGATAAAACTTAAAAAATAAAATGCATACACTCAAATCATATGCACACTCATATTGAACTTATCATTTATAGATGTACACTATATTGGTCATCCACGTTAGACTTGCCAAACTTTTTCTAATATTAAAAAAAATATTTCAGTTTTTAAAGAAATAAAAGAAAACTGTGAGAGCTGGGTCATTAACTTAATTTGACTTGATTAGATTCAATCAATTTAATTAACTTAATAATATAATATAAATAAAACAACAATAGTAGATATATAGAACAAAACTAAATTGACCTAAATCAATTTAAATTAACTCATTTAAAATCATGAACTAGCATATAAGATTAGGATAACTCAACAGAGAGGAAAACTAAAAAAAAATAACAAAGTTTAATTTCTAACAAACTCAATATTAAAAGATGAAATTAAAAAAAAAATCAATCGTTAACTTAAAAAAAAAACCTAAATCAACCTGCGCTAACCTTTAAAACTTGTGACCTGGTCTTCAGGTCAGGATTACCTTATAGAAGACAAACCTAAAAAAATCATGAAGTTAAATTCTCGACAAACAAAATATTGAGGGAAGAAATTGAAAAAAAAAGTTTTAATAAAAAATGATCTAAAAAAATAAAGAATAAGAACAAAATCTAATATAAAAATTACATGAAATCAAATGTTAAGGGATGTAATTGAAAAAAATCAATAAAAAAATATTAAAAACAAAATAAATAGTAATAAAAAGAATAGAAACTAAATCTGATATATTAAAAATATCAAAAGATGATGAAATTAAAAAAATTTATAAATTATTTAAAATAAAATAAATAGTAATAAAAAGATAATAAAATTATAAAAAATCCCTTGAATGCAATTAAAAAAAAATTAAATTCAAGAATAATTCAATTATTTTATTGTGCTGTAAAACAAAAAGAGTTAGAACATCTCCTAGGTTATAGTTTAATATTTTTTGCTTTAAATGAAAAATTAGTTATTTTATTGTTAAAAAATATGAATATACCATATTAATCCCAATAGCAACCGAGCCAATTGTTTTTTTTGGGACTTTTTGATCTCTAAATTAGTTTAGATAGGAAATGAGAACCTTATAAGTTTGTGAAAGAAAATATCAGCATTAAGTTAAGAGAAGAAGATAAGATTCTTTCTTATCTTGGGTTTAATGATATTTATATAGCATTGAATTTATAAATTTAAATTTGAATTCCAGTTATTTTTTAAAATATTTTTTATTTAAAAATATATTAAAATAATAATTTTTTATTTTTTTAAACTTATTTTTAATATCAGCGCATTAAAATAATTTAAAAACATCATAAAAATATTAATTTGAATCAAATAAAAAAATAAAAAAAATTCAAATTTTTTTAAAATGCTTTTGAAACATGAAAACAAATAAAGAATTGACTGATAAAATTTAACTTAAATAATTACTTTTTAAAATGGTTTTTGCTTGGAAATATATTAAAATAATATTTTTAACATCAATACATTAAAATTATCTAAAAATATAAAAAAAATTAATTTTTTTTTAAATATTTTTAAAACATAAAATTAAACAGGCTGTCAAAACTGATCTAAAGCTCTGATATTATCCCTTCCACCGAAAGGTTTAGTTGCAAAAATTTATCAATATGAAAAGAATAAAAGTCACACGAGAAAGAGAGAATCAATTACAGCGCAGCTTTCTTTGTGAAGATACAAAATCTCCTTTTTACCTTTATACTCCTTCCTCTTCCTTCTATCACAACAACTCTTACCAGACGAAGAAATCAAAGATCATAGCCCCCAGAGAGCTACTAGCCTGTCCCGTTCGCTCAGAAAAGCCATCAACCAAAAAATGGGTTGTCTGAGGCCTAAAAGATCCAAAACCACTTCTAACAAGAAAACTACCACACCTGAAGCTGATTTCCTATCACAACAACAAAACCCATCAGGACCCAAAAATCTCAAACATGAACTTCTTTTGCAAATCCCAGCATGCACAGTTCACCTGATGGAAGCAGGAGAAGCTCTGGAAATTGCCAAGGGAGACTTCAGTCTTGTTAGAATCCTTGACGAGAATATTTCTCTTGCCACCATAGTTAAAATTGGTGATGATCTTCAGTGGCCTTTGACAAAAGATGAGCCAGTGGTTAAGCTTGATGTGTTGCATTATTTGTTCTCTTTGCCAATGAAAGATGGCGACCCTTTGAGCTATGGAGTCGCATTCTTGGATGAGTATGGAAGCAGTTTGGGCTTGCTGGACTCTTTTCTTTGTGAGCTCTCATGCTTTTCTGGGGCGGCAGCTTCTTCAGCTAGAAGTGCTAGAAATGTTGACTGGAAAGAGTTTGCTCCAAATGTTGAATATTATAACAATTTTTTGGCCAAGGCTATTGCTGGAGGTACTGGTCAGATTGTCAAGGGGATCTTCAAATGTAGCAATTCTTACACTAACCAGGTTTGCTTTATTACGAATCATGAATCATTGTTTCTTTCTGTTTGTAAATCAGTATTATTTATTTGAACTGAATTTATGGTTCGTTGAGTGATACTTGAGTCTTAGACTTCAATAATATAAGAGTTTACCTTGAAACATAAAAAATGTTGGTCTGTATGAGAGAAAAGGAAGTGCCATCATTCAGATTGCTATGGATAGTGATTCTAAAATGAAGATAGAAAAGCAGGTCCACAAGGGAGGGGAAATGATTTTATCCAGAGCTGCAGAGGAGAAAAATGGTGCCATGGCAACAGAAATTAGCAGCAACAGAAGTGCTGGGTCCACGAAGAAGAGCAAAGTCAACAAAAGCATAAAACGGTATCCTAAGACAAGACCATTTTCCATTATAAATGAGAACATGACAAAACTTTACCCTTCTTTTCAAAGCAAATGTTTGATTATTGCTTTTTACTGTTAACCACTTAGTGTGAGAAAGCTGTCCAGGATGACAGAAAAGCTAAGCAAAACTATGCTTGATGGTGTTGGCATTGCCACCGGGTCAGTAATTACACCTCTGGTTAAATCTCAAGCTGGAAAGGCATTCCTATCTATGGTCCCAGGAGAAGTACTCTTGGCTTCACTTGATGCTGTCAGTAAGTACTGAAGCTAAACTAGTGATCCTATTCTCTTCCTTCAAATGTGTGATGACGTTTTCTGATTTTCCAAACCACAGATAAGATTCTAGATGCAGCTGAAGTTGCTGAAAGACAAGCTTTATCTGCAACCTCAAAGGCTACAACCAGAATGATCAGTGATAGGTAATGACTCGCCAAAGGCAATATGCATGCTTCCACTCGTGTATGCGTTTCCCTAAATTTAGTGACCATGTCACAATTATAATTTGATAAAAAGGTGTAGTGCTCCAGCTCCAACCCCAAGTAAAGAAGCATAGTTTAAAGATAAATTTTCAGTTAATTCTCAATTGACATCATAAATATAATTACTCGAAAAAAGTTCACTTCTTTACTAAGTTCATTTTCCCTCCTTTTGGCATTATATTTCTCCATTCAGTAATGAGTAAACTTTACCATGTTCATTTTTCCTTGGCTATCTTCATCGCTATTTTGAGCAACAGGTTTGGAGATAGCGCAGGGGAGGCAGCTGAGGATGCGTTTGCAACAGCAGGGCATTGTGTGTGCGCTGCTTGGAATATATTCAAGATACGGAAAGCCATCAATCCAGCAACATCTGTTTCCACAGGAGTGCTTAAGAATGCAGCAAAGAATGCAGCAAGGAATAGAAATAGGAGTTATTAACCTGCGGAGTGTATTTATCTTGTAGAACTTAATTGACCATTTTGCTCAATTGCTTCAAAGAACTGGTCGCCAGAGCCACAAATTGTTGTCAAGCTTGAATATTATGACAAAATGCTCTGTTTTCTTGCCACTATTAATCGTATTAATGTTCCGAAATGTGAACGATCTATGCTCTAATGCTACAAAAAGTGTAGATTATCTTTGGGATTTCATCTCCCTAAGAATAAATAAGTTTTGGACAGAAAACTTACATCCCGTTGGGTTATCTTAATTCTTCTGGTTCCTGTTGCATGAAAACTCCATTTCAAGCTCTCATTCCGCACCACCAAAAGTAGCACAGCCTTTCAACATAGGAGGTGAAACAAATAACTCTACCTGAAGATAAAATTATGAAACAGGAACCAGGAATAGAATTAAGTTGAAGGAGAATCAATCTCACAGTTTTAACTTATTATATATTGTTTTAAACCTGGGGTATAACGTTGTGTCATTTCATCTGCCTCTTGTCTTTCTTCTTCCTTTTCATTCATAGCAAAATAATTTCTCTTCGGACAGAAGGCAAGAGTAGAATTAGAGGAGGCATTTTCCGGCATGGTGGCCCTGAAATCACTTTCTTAACAAAACAGAAGAACCCAGAAACCAAAACTATCAACAAAGAGTTTCGGTTGCAGATTCCAGGATGCACAGTTCATCTGATGAATGAAGGAGAAGCTCTAGAGCTTGCCAAGGGCAAATTCACGATAGCTCGAATCTTGGACGAGGGTGTTTCGTTGCTAACATGGTAAAAGTTGGTGACAATCTCCAGTGGCCACTGACAAAAGATGAGCCAGCTGTGAAGCTTGATTCCCTCAACTATTTGTTTTCTTTACCAATGATGGATGGTGGTTCTCTGAGCTATGGAGTGATTTTTTCGGAACAGTGTTTTAACTAATGCTGCAGAGGTAAAAAAATGGATTCAAAGCAACTGAAATTAACAGCGATAAAGTTGCTGGGGCCGTACGTTGTCCAATTTGTTTAAGATAATAGTTAATGAATAATTTTAAAGTTAAATTAAAAATGGAGTACATTTATTTATTTTTAGGTTAAAATTTAATTTTTAACCTAAGCTCTTCAATATAAAATATTAATATAATTTAAATAAATTATATATGAATAAAATATTAATATAAAAAACTCGACATATTTTGATAAAACTCACAATCTTCTTAAAAAAACAAAAAAACTTTTTTAGTATTATTATAAAAAATTAAGAAGTTAAAATTAAGCTAAAGAAACTTAATTTTTTTAGAAAGAAAGGTCATAAAAAACTAAGTTTGAGTTTATTATAAGATAAATTTTTTTACTACAAAAAATTATATTTTGCCAACTTAAAATTTGGACTTGTATTTAGTCCATAAAAAATTATTTCTTCTAACTCAATGTTTGTCCTATCCAGCTCATGATTAAAGAAGTTAATCAGTTTTTTCCGGAAATATTTTATGAAAACATGAATAATTTTTTAAACTATAAATTATTATATTTATGACTAAAATATTCAAGTTTAATTCTGATTTATTGTAATTAATTTTTTATTATTTTAACTTCTAAAATTTACTATATATAAAAAAAAGGATTGAAAGAAAAGTTTTTAGCCGTGCTTTGTTTAGATTTTACACACTTTCTCATCTGAGATTTAAATGCTTTCTTTTTTAGTTTTGAGTTTTGACTTTACTTACGAGTCTAAAGTTTATATTCTGTTAAGAGATATTTAAATACAAACTTTATATTAATAAAATTTTAAAAATAAATGATTTATTTTTTACAACAATAATATTTAATCAATTTTACTATATTTCAACAAGTACTCTTATTTGATTTTGTTTATTCTAATATATTATGCATGTCAGGATGATTAATATTCAATCGCTTATATTATTTGAATATTTACTTAGGAGGCATGCTATAACTTTTACATGTGTTTAGTCTTTGATTATATGTTTTCCATGATGTATATGTTTATAAGTTTATAATATAAACTTTAATGTTCTCTAGTTATATGTCGATATCTAATTTGATTATAATGTTTTTATTTTGCTAAACTAAACAATACTTAATCATTTGTTTAATTAATCCTAATATTTTTGTATTGTACCAGAAACGAGAGCAGAGCCGACCAAAGCTTTAAGTGGTAACTGATCCAATATCTTGGGATAAGAAGATGCGTGTGTTTGGTATTGTGGTAGCTATTATGATTGTAATTTAAAAAAAGTTATTTTATAAGAAATATTTTTAGTTGAGGTTGGTTTAGAAAAATATATATTTGGTTAAAACTGTAGTTGAAATTGAAATTGATCAGAAAATAGTTTTATGTGTCTGGTTAAAAAATGCTTTTTCAAACTGAGGTTGTAAAATAATTTCAAGAAATATATATTAATATTAATATTAATGGTTTTTAATTTAAATACTGTAGATTTAACTACTGTTATTATATCATGAAATAAATAATATTTTATATAAAATATTTTTTATTGTTCCATTAAACTATCTACAATTCTATCACTTATGAAATACTTTTGACAAGGACTACAATTTTCTTGGTTTCTTATGCGTGCAACAACATCAGGTAAATATATCATCAGGAATAAAATTGAGATTGCGATCTCCGTCTAATTTATCATTAGTGTCATTGAATAATGTTAAACACTAATTTTTTAAATAAAACACAATTAAAAATAAAAAATTAAATTTGTTATTTTATTTTACTGGGTCGGATAGGTTGGTAATTATGTTTTAAAATAATATTTTTTTTATTTTATAAAATTTATTTTTTATATTAATATATAAAAAATTAATTTAATTTTTATTTAAAAAATAGCAAACTAACGATAATTTAACCATAATCCAAACATGGCCATAATCATCATTTATAAGAAGAAAGCTAGTGATGACTTCGCATTGGCATATAGAGAAAAAAATCTCTATGATAGTAGAGTATAATAAATTATTTTATCTGGACATAAATATCTGGCACCCCATGGATTAATATTATTATGATGGGTAGAGCCCGCAAAGAATGAGAGCTCAATTATTTACTGAAACAAGCGGGAATCATGTGAAAGCAGTCCTTAACTGCTTCTTCTAACCCTGCGTTTGTAATGCAGTAAATAATGGGACCCATGAACAATAATTGCTGTTTTTTTCTTTACCAAACGTTTGGCTCCTGCATTTTGCTTAAACTGCAACCGCCACCTCGTAAACAAACGGGCTCTCAATAGCGTGAGAAATTTATCCATGATGATAGAAAATATTAGTATAATTATGTTACATAATCATATAAATTATATCTTGAGATCTCACTTAACTGCTTAAACTATTGGATTGAGATGATTTTTTAACATGGTATCATGACTTTGATAACCAAGTGATAACGAGTTCAAATCTCACCATCCTTATTTATTTGATAAGAAAAGTAATTCATACATCGAATTTAACACCATAATCTCCATAAACGCAATGGAATAACCTTCTAAAGTAGTATCTACAGCAAACAAAATGGGTTTTTCACTCAGCACAATTTGCTCCCACAGACTTAATGCTTAATTTCCTCTTAATTTTCTGA
>Ga0307517_10008157_pt1 | contig 15065 bp, 4 predicted proteins | sample 23_EM_MG_FD_194515 | JGI IMG/M metagenome (GOLD analysis project Ga0307517, IMG submission 194515) | Populus trichocarpa ectomycorrhiza microbial communities from riparian zone in the Pacific Northwest, United States - 23_EM | ecosystem: Host-associated > Plants > Roots > Unclassified | place...
AAACTACTTTTTTCAAACCACAACAACAACCACTACCGCAATACCAAACACACACTAAAGGTGGTAAGTTGACTATTCATTAACGCATGCATTGCATACATCAATTATATAAATTGTTTTGGCTGGGCAAAGATGGGTGAACTTTATAGCCTATTGAGCATGTCGGGGTCATGCACGAATAACTAGAAACCTAGCTTTTCAAGCCTCAACTCAATCCTGACTTTCTCAATTTGTTTAATTTTACACCAACACACACACCTCTATGCATTTTTTTAAAAAAATTTATCAAGAGTCACAACTATAAACTTTTCCATGTACATAATTTCTCTATGTATGCAATATTTTTTTATATTAAGTGCATACACCACTTTCTTAGACAATAGCTATTACATTGTTAGCAATAACAAGTAGTAATAACATTTCTTGAAATCAATCCGCATGTCAAAGAGCCCACAAGAAATTAAGCCATGTAGTTGTGAGAGATGAAAATAACAGAGATAGAAACAGTGGTGAAAATAGAGGGCTGGCAATGCCTCGACCCTTGTAAAAACAATTTTGTCCCTTGAGCAATTTTAAGTTTTGGCCCTAAGATTAGTAATATAGACGTGTCATTTGTATTCTTAAAAACAATTTATACACTACCTTTTATATAACATTGATATTAGTAATATTACCGTGGATTTTTAGAGAGTTTTTATATATTTAAACGTGTAAAAAAAAATAAAATTAAGCATATAGAAACTAGATTTTGTTCCTAAACTGAGGTCATGTTTTTTTGGCTATTTTATAAGGCTAAGCTCATGAAAGCAGGATTTGAGCACATTATCTGAAACTATGAGTGTTTTTTTGCTTTAAAGAGATTTTTTAAACTTGTTAAATTTAGGTTTATCAAATATTATGCCTTGATAAATATATTTTTTTTCTTCTAAAATTTGACATTTAGTGACAAAACAATACTTTAAAAAAAAAAAAAAACAATCAAGATTGCTTTCACGGGGGAATTTGAAATCCCATACCAAATGGTCCATACATATGTATGTAACAAAGGAAAGGCATGTGCATATTGAAATTAAGTTTTCCTTTTCTTTTTTGGTTTAATCAAATACATTCGCTTTTTTTAAAAAAAATCATGAATGTAAAATAATTTCTTATTTTGTGTGTCTTCTTTTAGCGCGTTAGTCATACTCAAGTTCATGCCACTCGAGGGAAATGAACATCACTTGGCAGACTGAGGTGGCCAAGTATTAGCATCATTGAAGCAACATCGAGGGAAATTTGGCACATCCAAGGGTGCAAGGCAGAGGAGACATCTTCCAAGATCCATATTGTGGATACTTGCACCCTAATATCGCCCGACCTCTTTCCCTTGTCGAATAGGATTAGAATAATATTTTTATATTTTAAAAAAATTATTTTTAATATCATTAAATTAAAATAATTAAAAAATATTAATTTGAATTAAAAAAATAAAACAAAATTATTTTTTTAAAAATACTTTTAAAATATAAAAACAAATTGGATCTTACTGACCTAGGTTCTTGAGGGGCCTGAAAAAGACAGTGGGGTTCTGTACATACGGGCAGTTCAGCCCAGAGCCCAATTAGAGTCTTTAAAATGTGGTTCTCCGTTTTTGTTTTGGACCAGAGAAATATGATCCAATTTGATGCTTGGCAGAAGCCTAAGTCAATTTCCTTATCGTTGAGGCCGGTCCATTTCAATGGCTGGCGAGCTTAAATGCAACCCAATTGGTCTTCGGAACCCAAAGAATATTTAAACTTTGGAGTTCCTCCTCTCAAGTTCAAAAAGGTATGGAATGGAAATTTAGGACCGTATCGAAACTTAATTTTAACATTAAAGAAAATATATGTGTGTCGGAGCTGTTAAGGTTTTTTTTAAAACAAAGAAAAAATTGAGATGTGAACCAAAATTTGACGTGGTTATTTAATAAAATTAAAAGATAATCATATACACTAATAAATGATAAAAATAGACATAATTATAATCAAAGACAAATAAATGTAAATAAAAAACCTTGATCTTGTGCCGTGTTATGTTATTTAAATTTTTTTATTAAATTATATTTTAATATTTTTAGAAAACAATTAAAATTAAATTTCACTCAAAACAAAATAATTTGTTAGCATAGTTACTATTCTTATTGTTAATTTTACTTGGCCTTGCGACGTGGCTTCTTCGATGGTATATGTTTCAAAATAAATAGTATTGGAGTTTGCATGATGTAAATTATTCGACCCGATTTAACTAAAAAGAATTTCAAGCCACTATCATTGTATTTATTTTTTAAAACATTATTGAGATAATTGTGTTTTTTATTGACATGGGTTACCCGTCACATGGAGTCATGGACCAGTCGGGTTTAATAACTTTGTTTTTTAAAATTAAATTTTTTATATAATTATATAATAAAAAATAAATATATAAAGGAAATTGATTGAATATAATTTAAGAAAAGAAATCACTAATGGTTGTTAAAAAATAGTGTTTGTTAATATTAAAAAAATATGTTATATTTTTATTGAATAACAAAGTAGAAATTGATTTATATTTATTTAATAATATCCCAAATATTTTTTTAATTAATTTATTTAAATGAATAATATTAAGATAATCATATTTTTAATCAAAATATGTGAATTTAGTTAACTCTTAAAACTTGTACCTCAAGTCATGAACATGCTTGAATCTTTTTTTTTTCTTTCAAATTTATCTCTCATCCAATTATATAACATTGAAAATAGATATTTTTCAGAAAATGATAAAATAAAATTAAAAATTAAAAATATTTTATAGAATTTAAATTTAAATAAAAGAGGAAAATTTAAAGAATAAAGAAAGTCAAGAGCTTGGGTGGGCTAGTGCACCATTTTTATAAATTGAAAAGGCTACACTTGTAGGCCTACAAGGCTTAGGCCAGCATCCCTTTATTTAAAAAAATAATATTAGAATTCAAAAAACTAATTTTCAAACTATTCTTATATAAAAACATTTAATAAACATCCTTATATATTAAAAAAAACAATTTATCAACTCAACTTAATATTGGTAAGAAAAAATAGAAAATCAAATATGAAAAAAATTCTTTGTTAGCTCCAATATGCTTTTTATAACAAGATAAAGAAGGAAAAACACATAAATAAAACTTTGTTTTGTTAAATAGAACTTGTTAACATAAAAAACGACTTGTTTCATTGTCGAGATTTGGCCAAGCATCAACTTTTCTCTCTCTTTTTTTATTTTTCATTGATTTTCTTTTCTCTTAATTCAGAGACTGAAAAATAAACAAAATGAAGTTGTGGATCAAAACAAAAATTACAAAAACCAAAAGGACCAAAAAGAAATTCAAAACAATTCCAAAGACAAAAAAAAAGTTTAAAAAACGTGATTTGAATAATAACAAAAAAGAAAAAAAACCATCATTTTTTCTCTCATTGTCAATTTTGATCCGCTCATCCTTATTTTTCACAAACAATCAAAACAATTTTTTTTTATAAAATCAAACAACTCAATATGGGGATTGTTTTTTTACACAATAATAACCTTATAAAAAATAAATCAAAATAAATTATTAAATTTAATCCTTAATCAATGCAACGCAATGTGTAAGGATGAAATTGATTTTTTTTTAAAATACAGTAAAAAAAAATAATAATTCAAAGGACTAAAAACAAAAACACTGTAGAAAAAATAACAAAAAAATATAAACCCCACTTTTTTACCTTATTGTCAATTTTTACGTCCATATTTTTAGTTTTTCACAAACAATCAAGCTAATTTTGTTTTTTACAAAACTAACCATGAATTCAATATCAAAATATTTTTTATATCACAATAACTCTATAAAAATCAAATTAAAACAAGCTAAAAAAAGCAACCTTCAATCAACACAATATATAAAAATAAAACTGGAAAAAGAAAACCAAAAGAAAGGAAAACCACTATAGATTTATTGAAGCGGTGAATAGTGAAATCATCCTCTCTTTTAAGTTTTCTGTAATATATATATATATTTATTGATAATGATGGAAATTTATGATTGGGATAACTTTCTCATTTTTAATCCAAAGCCTATCGAATTTTTCCAACGTAATCTAGTTGTCTGTGCCAACCCTCCTCGTAGTTGTTTTTCTCCTTTTGAGATAAATACCATTAACTGAACAGAGGCAAACCAGGACATCTGTTAGTTAGTTAGTTAGTTTGTCTAATCTCTTTGGCTCTACATATGCCCTCTGGAACTTCTTAATAAAGGTTATGAGTTTCATTTGTAATGGAAAGTTTTTGCATAAACAGCGTAATCAAAATTGTTCATTTGGAGATTCTAAGAAAAGACGTTCGCGGTTGTGATTCAAACATACCAAACAAATTTTAGTTCAATTAATTACACCTTGTAGCAGAAGTTAATTCATTACGGCAACTGGCATGAGTCATGATGGATAGCGCATACAAACCACTAAAAAATCCAACTAGTAATTTTTTGTTTGGTATTGTGGTTGTGGTTGCTTTTTAAATAATTTTTCGTATCAAAATGCATGCCAATGATATTTTTTTTATTTTTTAAAATTTATTTTTGACATCAGCACATCAAAATGATTTGAAAACACTAAAAACATATTAATTTGAAGTTAATAAAAAAATAAAAAAAATTTCAAATTTTATTAAAAGCACTTTTGAAACGCAGAAACAAACAGGCCTTAACCAAACACTTGCCAAGCTGCGATATCATGTTTGTTTATGTGTTTCAACAATATTTTAAAAATATTTAAATTTTTTTTAAATTAATTTTATTTTATTTTATTTTGATGTGCTGATGTCAAAAATAATTTTTAAAAAATAAAACAAATATTATTTTAATATATTTTTAATTTAAATATAATTTAAAAAACAATCATAATTACCCTACGAAACACCAGCCTCTAAATTATCTATTATTCTTGGAGGATAACGTCATTACACATTTACACCAGAGTTGCTAAACAAAGGTTTTTTCAAAACGAAAAAGAAAAAAGAAAAATCCTTAAAAAACGATCGTCCATCTTGTGATTTCGCTCCACAAATTCTACACTCCTTTTTTGTTCTACAAGTTGGTCAGTAGCATCTTAAATTCGTTGTCATGTTGAGTACAAGTTCGTCATTGCGCTGGGCATGGACAGCTGCGCAGCAGCGCAGGTAAAGGGTCTAATCAAGGGGTCCCTTCAATTTGAAACAAACAAATTTGCCAAGTCCAGCTAAGCTTTCCCGAACATTCACAGACAAGACAACAGTGGAAACGAGAGAAAAAATGGCGTGCTTTCCATTGGTTGCTAAAAAGGCTGTGGAAGGAAGAATTGATGCAAGTTTGGATTCTTTTGGGTCGATTCAGAATCCAAAATCGTATAAGAGAAAAATCACAAATGTTACAGAAAAGGAGTGCGGAAATTGTAGTTATGTGCTCATGAAGTAACGTTTCTGCTTAAGAGTCTGATAAAGATGCAAATCTTTAGAAGATTATGAGAAAATGAAGTGCACTGACGAGCTATGTAAACTTCTTTTAGACTTTTACTGCTTGTTACAATGCGATACGGATGGCATCAAAGTACAGCTAGCAGGGACAGAAGCAACAAGCCAAGGTTAAAGCAGATTCAAAGATGCCTGTCTTCTGTGGGGTGGGCTCTCGGTGGAGCGTAGTGATATTTAGCTAATGAAGCATGCTAAAGACACCTTGAACAATGAATGTTTCGATTAATTAAGAAAAGATTTGATCAAGTTGGGACTGTTCTAGGCTCATGCCCCGCTTGCTGCCTAGTACCCCTCAGGAAGTGTAGTGGCTGTAAGGGTGTTTCTCCAATTCTTGAAACATGGAGAAATTACTTTGCCTTTAAACTACCAAATTGCCTTTAACATCAATCATGCAGGGATTAGTAGAGCCCAGAATACATCACTGCAAGCAATAACAGAAACAATTTACACATACAGGGTTGACAAAGTGTCCCTAATTTTCGAACTAATTTCACATCTCAACCTAAGGTAACGGAGAACAATGAATGTTACCAGTAAATGCCGCAAGCAAAACAACGAAAGTGCCCAGAAAAGAAAAACAAATCACAAGCTTTCCTGTTGGTTCTAAGAAGAGACGAGGGCAAAACAACCAAGAAGAATTGGGTTTTCACTGTACTCTTAGCAAACCAAGGAGCCATGAGAAAAATAATTAAAAAAGGTTATTAGAGTGCAGGAATACGATACTATAATGAGTTTGTGTGAAAAGTTATGTAAACGGTGAAATAGAGATTCATTCTATAGGAACCGTACAGGAAAGTGAGAATCACGCCACTAGAAACGCTAATTTTTCTTATTTTTCCTACAACTAAGACCAGCTAATTCACGGCTAGAAAAGTAAGCAGAACCCTGAGAGCTTACTATGCTCATAAGCATGCTTATCCCTGCGTCTTCCGCTAATTTCCGAGATTATACAAAGATACCACGTAGTATGAAAGCCTAACTAAACTGGAACGGTTTGCCTAGACTCAGCCGTGGATCCGTTTTCTTGCTCACCTTCACCAGACATTTCCTCGAGTGATTTTCCCTTCGATTCAGGTACTAAGAAAGTAAAAATCATTCCCAGGAAATTTATTACACCCAGAACTATAAGAGTCTTCCTCACTCCGATACCATCTGCAGCATACAAGAACCCGAATGCACCCACAATTGCCCCTGCTTTGCCAGATGCAGCTGATATACCATGGCAAGTAGACCTCAATCTCGCTGGGAATATCTCTGCAGGAACAACAAATGTGGTGGCATTGGGACCAAAATTGGCAAAGAAGAAAGTGAGTGAATATATCACAACGAAGCCAATTCGGTGGTCCGGCAGAGTCCAATGATGATAAGGGATAGCCAAGGCAAACATGAATACTGTCATGAAGAAGAATCCCATCAATTGAATTGCAAACCTGCCAATCCTGTCAATAAATGCAACAGTAAACCAATAACCCGGAACCGTGCTGCAAAGAGCAATTAAAGTCTGTGCTCTAGCAATTTTAAAGACCTCTTCAAGGGCATTCATAGTTTTGGGCTTAGGAATCCACCCAATAGCACTGAAAATGTCCTTTTGAAACAGATTCTGGCTGTAGAATGCAATGTCTAACAAGAACCAAGTGGTAGTGGTTCCAAGCAAGTGGAGTCCATGACGACGAGCAAATTGTGTAGAGAAAAGACCAAAATCATTGCCCTTTTCCTGTGACATCTTCTCAATTTTCTCTTGTTCTGACTCCAACTCAACCTCAAGCACTTTTGCCATGTCAGACGCAGCCTGTTTAGCATTCTTCGCAACCAAGGCAGTGTAACGCGCAGTTTCAGGCATCTTCATTCGCCAGTAATAAGTAAGAGCAGCTGGAATTGCACCAAACATCACAATAATCCGCCAAGCATAATCAGCTTGAGGCACAGTAGAGCCAGCTGGATCAACTTCAAAAGCTGGGGCAGGAAACTGGGCCTTAAAAGCCGCAGAAATTACAATAGCGACCATCCCCCCAGCCAAGATTCCAAAACCTTGCATGGCAAAAACAGCAGCAATGAAAGCACCGCGAGTCTTTTTATTAGCATACTCAGACATGATTGTAGCGGAAAGTGGGTAGTCACCACCAATGCCAAATCCAAGCCAGAAGCGGAAGAAGCAAAGAGTAGACATAACAGCGGTAGGATTTTTGCCAAAAGAGAGGCCAGAAGCAATGGAGCAAATGACCATGATCATCAACGTCATACCATAGACACGTTTTCTGCCCATTTTGTCACCAAGCCAGCCAAAGAAGAGCTGACCAGAAAGGGTACCACAGAATGCAACACCATTAACAGCTGATGACACATTTGAAGGTAAAGCTCCCGGAGTATCAGAACCTGGCTGGTAGTAATATATCCGACCCAGCAATTTGGTCACAAGGGAGATGCAAAAAAGATCGTATGCATCCGTGAAAAACCCCATGCCAGCAATCACTATTGCTGTGAAATGGTACCATTGTGTTTTGGCCACATCAAGTGCATTAAGCACCTGCAATTGTTCCCTTGCCATGATTTTCCCTGGATTTATGGAACAAATATCAATCAATAATTCGGCATACAAAGCGTACATAAATACTTCAGAAGGGGAAAAAAAAAAAAAAACACTTCTGGAAGTTGTGTGTAGTGAACCATTGACTCAACCTGTTGAAACTTGAAACTATTAGACATGTGAGTGTCCAACAAAGATGGTTTGAGAAAAAGACATGAAAGTGTTAATTATGTTCCAAAAGGTAAGGTCCACTGCCACACGTCATTACGACAACTGAACTGACGCAGGAAAATTAAAAACAACAATAAAAACAGCGAAAATTCAATTAAGAAAACGAAAAACAACCAAATCTTTAAAACGGAAATTAAAGAGTAAAAAAAATTGTACAGTACCTGATTGTGTCGATATTTTAATAACAGATGTTTTTTAAAAAATATTTTTTAAAAAATATATATATTTTTTTATTTTTAAAAAATTATTTTTGATATTATAACATTAAAATAATATAATATTATTAAAACATAAATTAAACAAAAAAAATCAAAATTTTAAAAAATACGTAGCTGTGAATTGAAAAAAAAAATAAATACTAAGAGCATTTTTAATTAAAAAAAAGCTAAATTGATAACATGGTGTAAATATAACGTTTTTTTTATATACGTACTCCCATTAAAAAAAACCATTTAAAAAAATTAATTATATTTTAATATATTTAATATTAATATGGCTATTTATTAATAATAACCGTCTAATATAACTTCAATTAAAATTTTTGTTTTACATAAAAATATATTAAATAAATTTTAGCTTTGAACTAACATGTAAGAATAATTATTTAACTTAAAAATGCTATTTTAACTTTTTCTTTGGAGATGCTCTAAAAATCGCCATTGTTCTACAAAGTACTTGAAGGGGTTCCTTCCTCTTCCTTCTCTACCATCAAAAGATCAATCAGGCTAGAAAAGAAAGGGGTATCTATCTATCTTGTTTCTAATTTCAAGAAAGAAAAAAAGGGGGTGAATTAAGATAACAAAATTGAAGTAAAAATCATCCATGCTCTTAATTAACAGGAAAAAAAAAAAGTATTTAACGAAGAAAAGTGGAAAACAGAGTGCAGCATATACCTCAAGTGCAGCAGAGAGAGAACAGCACAAAAAAGGATTATGAGCGCTCCTAATGTCAACGAGAGGTGCTAGCTAGGTTTTGCTTTTTATTATAAGTAATCAAGGGACGAAAGAGAATTATGGAAGAGCAAACGTTACGTAGAGTAGTAGTTAGAGAGAGAGGGAGATTGGAAATGAGAGAGAGAGAGAGATTTAAGTGATCGCAAAGAATCACAAAAGAATGTAATATCTATCTATATCTCTTCTATGTATAGTTAATGACTCTGTGAGAGAGAAGAGAAGAGAAGAGAAGAGAGAGAGCAGGCAAGGGATGGAGGGATAAAATGGAGAGGTAGTCGCGTATTTAACTGCAACGAACCCTCTCTGCTTTCGGATTTTTTTTCTCACTATTATTATTATTATTATTATTATTTATGACCTTAAGAGCTTCTGTCAGTTCTTTATCCCTCCTGGCTGCATTATGAGAAATTTCTTTTTTTTATATACATATTTCTTTATTTAAAAAAAAACAGTGATACGTGGGATCGAATTTATTTACCACCAAATCCAATTTTGGACCTTGTGATGACCCTATTGAGTATTTGAAAAAACACTATTTTTATTTGGGTTTCTAATTAGTATTAAAATATTATCAATTAAGTTTTTCATTTACTTTATAAATTTTTAACAAAAAAAAAAAAATATTAAGTTTCTTATGTAGTTGGAGGAAGGAACTTTTGGATAGGAAGATTTGTTGAGGATTTTGGAAATTCGAGGTTTTTTTACTTGAGATTTACTAAATAATTTATCTCGTTTGTTCTTTACGACATGTACTTTGGTTCCGAATCAATAGAATTTTTTTTTTACCTTTTGGAAGAAGTGCTAGCGGTTGATTTCAGCAAGACTTTAAGATATGTTTTTCTTACTTTTCAATTTAATTTTTTTTAAAAAAAAGTTTTAAAAGTACAAATATTTTAAAAGATTTTTATAATTTATAATTTATTTTTATATTTTTTTCATTTATATTTGATATAAATAAATTGTATTTTTGTAATTTATTTTTTATAAAAATATTGTTTGTTCAGATGAGAAAAAATGATCTCTAAGATAAAAAAATAATAAAAAAAGTATAAACATATAAAATCAAGAGAAAAGGGTGTGTTAGACATTTGCATAACTATAATACTGGCTTAACACTTTAGCATTTAATTATTATTAACAACTATTTCATAGTTGCATGATTCAACTATTTTTAAAATTTATTTTATTAAATATAAATAGTATATTCACAATATTCAATTAACAAAACATGATACAATAAAACATGTTTGTAATATTAATGTATTTTTTTTTACAATAAAAATTAATTTAGAATCTTACTCGCAGTGTACTCGAGTGTTAGAAAATACAAAAACATAGTTTTAAAATCCGACCCGGCTGATCCGGGGCTGGAACCGGGCCGAGTTGTAGAAAAAACAGGGGAAGGAAAAACCTGGTGTGACCCGGCGACCCGGTCAAAAACTCAGTTGCAACCCGTTCACTTTGGTTTTTTTTATATATACTAAAACGACGTTGTCTTGATTTAAAAATAAAAGAATTGATCCGGACGACCCGGTCAAAATCTGGAACTCGGGCCTTGGACCGTGCCGGCTACTGGACCGGGTCTAAAAACTATTTACAAAAGAATTAAGTAAGAGGAGCAACTCTTACAACATTAGCACAATAAGCTCCGGTACCAATAAGATTGGCCTTCGTATTGGAAAAAAAATAAAAAAACGATGATAAATTTCGAATAGGACTAGATCCTGATTTTCCATTCTTCTTCTCGATGAACCAAAAAGCTTTTTTTCATTTCTAAGAAATAGACAAGGGAAGCTTCTTCTTTGCTTCTGTGAAACGTGTATCACCATCTCTTCCTGTTTTATCTTTTGTAATCTTGTTTTTTGAGATTGCAAATAATATAAAACGTAGAAATTATCGGTATTGATTGATGTCGTGAATCCATTGAGAGCATAAATGAGATGTTACTTTTGGATATTGACCAGCGCTTTTATATCTAATACATGGGTGTGTGTGTGTTTTTTTTTTTTTTTTTTTTTTTTTTTTTAAAGATTTTTTTTAAAAGAATTGAAAATATTTATATTTTTTAATTTTAAATTAAATTTTTTATATTTTTTTATTATTTTAATAGGTTGATGTCAAAATAATTTTTAAAAATAAAAAAAAATATTTTTAATCTATTTCCAACTAAAAACCATTTTAAAAAACAATTATACTACATATAAAAACGCACCCGACCGTATGTATAGATGCGACAAATGATATATAAATTAAAGAACCACACAGATCAACATTTTCAAGTTTTGAGCACATTGCTACCAGCAATCCTATTGTAGTGCGAGGCAAAGTGCGAACATCCTCCGTGATGTGATCGGGAAATGATTGATAGACCCGCCACTCAATAGGATTAATTGCTAATTCCTACTGTTTTAAAAACATGTAAATAAAAATCATGTAGCTTAATAAAAACATATAAATTTTCAAACTAATTTTTAATATAACAGAAGAATGAAATAATATTATAATTGCTATTGTGAAATGTTATTTTCTTAGTCTTTGTATAATAATTTTTCAAAAAAAAAATGTAAGGAAAAAAATCTAAAAATAAATTACAAAAAAATAAAGATAAAAAAAATGATATAAATAAACCAAATGTAAGGTAATAAATATTCAAAGTGTAAAGAATAAAAAATAATATTTTTTTTCAAATAAAAGTGTAAAGAATAAAAAAGGAAAAATTAAAAAAATATATATAAAAAATTAAGATAAAAAAATTGGTGCTAAATCATATGTGTAAATGATAAAAATACCAATTACAAAGAGTAAGAAAACTTGTTAATGTGGATTGCTACAATATTTTTTTCCTTTTATTTTGTTTTGTTTTTCAAAATTATATTTGTTAATTTTACTTTTTTAATATCTAGCTGGTTAAAAATTTAGCTTTGTAATTTTTTTTCTTTAAAATAATGTGGATTGCTACGGTATTTTTCCACGTAGTTTTTCTATTTCTATTTTTTTATGATTTTTTTCAAAATTATATTTATCGATTTTATTTTTTTAATATTACATGTGAAATAAAATAGAAAAATCATAAAGAATTAAACTTTTATAATATTAGGTTGATTAAGAATTAAACTTTTATAATTTATTTTGACTTGCTTTCTATGTGGTTATCTCGATCTTATGACTGAAGACGCTGGTTTAGCAACTTAATCCAGTTAACTCGAGTCTTTTTGTCTTTTTTTAATTGATTTTTTTTTAGTTGTATACTTTGACATTGGGTTGATTATGAATTAGACTTCATGATTTATTTTGGTTTGTTTTCTATGAGGTTATCCCGGTCTTATGACTCAGATCATGTGATTTGTGAGTTAACTTAAGTAGACTCAGGTCGTTTTATTGTATCTTGCTCTTACATTGATTTTTTTTTTCATTTTCAATCTTTAACAATGATTTTATTGAAAATTAGACTTCATAATTTGTTTTGATTTGTTTTTTTTATGGGCTTATCATAGTTTCATGACCTTGGTCGTGAGTTTGAAAGATTAATCAAAGTTGACTTGGATATTTTTTTTGTTTACCTTTTATGATGTTATCCTGATCTCATGACTCGGGTCAAGAGTTTGACAAGTTAATTTAGGTTTTTTTTTGTTTTTTTTAATTCTATTCTTTAACATGAGGTTGATTGAAAATTGAGTTTTATAAATTTTTTTTATATGAGGTTATCATGATCTTATAATCTGGATCGTAGATTTGAAAGGTTAAATATGGCTAACTTGAATAGATTCAATATATTGTTGTTTCAAATTATTTTTAGAAGACGTTGTCTTGATTTTTTATGAATCAAACTACCTTATTTTTGGTTGTTAGAATTATTTTTAGAACTATTAAATCAATCAGGTTATATTAAATTAAATTTTATATAATTTAGAGGCAATGAATGTATCCATTTTGTTAGGCCAAAAATTAAGTACGACCAGCCTTGCGAGTGGAGAATTATCTTTTCCCGCTTCCCCAATCATTGTGAATTAGTGCCCCTATGCCGTCCCCTTCTTTTATAATTTCGTTTCGCACAAACAATTAGTGACCTGTTCCATTTCGAGTCTTTTTGGTTTCTAGCACAGTAAAAAAATGATAGGCATATTGACTCTTTCAATGTAAAATTATTGCAGACATGATTTAATAAAGAAAGAAGTGATAGAGGAGAGAGGAAAAATATAAAAAAATAAATATATACTAACAGTGAGATTATGATGATAACAACACTCATTTCATTAAAAAAAAATATCGACAAAAAAATATATAAAAAATCATTTACAATGACTGGAATAAATCACATGAATGATCAAAGACAAGTAAGATCTGATATTTGTGGATAACTCATGTGACTTACTTTATTTATTTTTTATAATCTTATTTAGTGTTGTTGGATTCGTTTTGTCGAGATCTTTTCAACGATATCAATAATATTATCATTGGAGTTTTTGTGTGGTCCCGAGATATTTTTTGTATTTTTATTTTTTTTTCTTTGTAAATTATATAAAAAAACAAAAAAAAAAACATGCAGACACATAAACTCTGATGAAGGGTGGAGAAGATCGCAAATGTCTGAAGTCCTGTAATGCACTGTAAATAGTGCTACAATCTGGTTTCTGTACACTCAAAAACTATTTTTGTCTTCCACTTTCGTTATTTGGCATTAGTCATCAAATTTTACCACTAATGCATCCATACACCTGTCACCATTTTAACCGGTATTATTGGTGTCTTATGATGTTTTAGTTACTTTAGTTTCTAAAATAAGGGTAGCCATTGACTTTTGAGTAGTGGCTAGAAGATTCACGTGTTATATTTATATCATATGATTGTTAATTTTAGAATTCTGAAATTAGTTAAGATATATATAATCTGGTTTGAATATTTATATTAATTAAAAACAAAATATTCTATGCTCAACATCTTCTTCATTATCTTCCACAAAAAGTTCATCTTTTGCAAGTGAGAATTTGGTCCCATTTCAAACTTTGAAAATGCAGAGGACGTATTACACGGGAAGTCAGGAGCCCAGCATCTTTAGGCAACAGGCATCCTTTTAGTCTTTGTACAAATCAGTAGACTTTCAAATGAAAGTAGAGGGGAAGTGATAAAAGTCTAAAGATGGGATGAGTCTAGGTTTAGGACCAGTAACCAACAAAGCGCTGGGATAAGCTTGGCTGCTTGCTTACCCTGTAACTTGGAGATACGTATCTCATTTTGTTGACTTTGAGTGGTGGGTGGTTAGCCGTTTGAGCCTTGAGGATATGGACATGTAGAGCTGTTGGTGTGGCCTTCAGAAAAACACATAATAGCGTGCAATAAATTTTATACTAATCGCGTATGATGTAGCAAAAAAAATGTTGACCTATGACTCCAGGATCCGTACATCTCGGAAATCATAAATAATTTTTCAAGGGGTAATTTAATTGGTCAGGTCTTGAATTTGCTTTTTAGAGGTCATCAGTTCGAGTCTCATAAATCTCATGGTCACTGGAGGCTTACATATTCGTTAACTTCAGGGCCCGTGAGATTAGTCAAGATACGCACATACTGGCCCGGACACTCACGTTAATAAAATAAAATAATTTGGCACTAAGATCACGTTTATTTTTACGTTTTAGAAGCGTTTTATTTTATTTTATTTTTTTATTTTTTTCTTTGTTTGAAATAATTTTTTTTGATGTTTTCATATTGTTTTGATGTGCTAATATTAAAAATAAATTTTAAAAAATAAAAAAAAACTATTTTAATATATTCCAAACATAATATTTTTTAAAAAATAACAGTCATCATGATATCAAGCTCTAAAGGATGCTTTTAAGATGTCA
>Ga0307517_10008158_pt1 | contig 15064 bp, 3 predicted proteins | sample 23_EM_MG_FD_194515 | JGI IMG/M metagenome (GOLD analysis project Ga0307517, IMG submission 194515) | Populus trichocarpa ectomycorrhiza microbial communities from riparian zone in the Pacific Northwest, United States - 23_EM | ecosystem: Host-associated > Plants > Roots > Unclassified | place...
ACTATGGTAATTTATACCCCCCCCCCCCTGCACTTTCATTTTCTGTAAGAAGATTATCTTAAATCAGATCTCTCCACGTGTCAAAGCCATGCAACAAATTAAGATAGTCTAGCCAGTTCACAAGATTATTTTAAATTAGACCTCTCCACATGACAAAGCAATTTATCTGATTAAGATAGTCCAGCCGGTTCAACTTCTGCTTTCTTTTATTTCTTTTTGCCACAATGGATTGGTGTTATGAGCTTTATCGAGCCTTCTTTCCATATATATATATATATATATATATTGTTTTTTTGAATTGTGTAGATTCACTGTTTTAGTTGATTTGGCCACATATAATTGAGCTTTGAAAGCACAAAATGATATTTTATTACAGTCGGGCTTATAAAGCTCAACGTAATTATAGTTTAATAAAATCTTTTTCTTCTTCCAGCATGACTCTTTAAAAGGTGGTGGTAAATGGAGCACTGGAGCGGCGATGACTGAGGAAGAAGCGGCGGCGGCGCAGCAAAGGATGTTTGATGAGGCGCGTGCAAGAATGAATGGTGTGGTCAGTGCCCCCAAGCAGCCAGAGGCTAACCAAAGTTTAGAGAGCTAGCCTTAGGGACTTTAATTTCTTGAACCGTAGGCAAGCATCAATTCTCCCCTTTGCACGACAAGTCTTATCATATACAGTGTACAAAGTCATTGGCAAAGTGCAAGAAGTGACCTCTGTGGACATGCCACTTCGATTTGTACTCTTTGTTTATCTTATGGATCATGTTTATAACTTAAATGTAATTAGTGCAAGTTCGTCCAAATCCCCCCCCTTTCTCAGTACTAGCGACGGTGATTATCATATTTAGTTACAATCAAACTTATTTGTTTGCACTATTCATTTGTGTTTCAATCAATCAATCATGTTGGTCTTTACCTTTACAACTTGTGAAGAGGATCAGCCTCTCATGCTGCTCTCATGATCCAAGGCAGCTGAAATTTCAAACCCAGCCGTTGTGCTCATAGGTAAAACCAATATCTGATACCAATGGGGATGCGCCATGTGGACATTTTGTGGTGAAACCTGAACAAAGGGAGGGGCATTTTAGGGGTTCTCTAGGTTTTCGTGTAAATGTATGTCTGTAATTTCTTTCAAGCTAAATTTTTACCATATTTAAGAGAGGTTTAAACAATAAAAATAAAGCAGGTTTATATTAACCTGAAAACATCTCTCTGCGCCAAACGAAACCAGACAAATGGAAGGGGTATTTTAGAGGTCCCACAAACAATGATGTGTCAGTTCCTAGGTAGGTAAAACGTGGACACTTCACCTGAGTTACTCTTCAGAACCCAACATCTCCCTGGAGCGAGTTTACACTAGAAAACATTGGCGCAGATCATGTCTATGATTGAATAGCACGATGGCTTTGGCTTTGGCTTTGGCTTCGGTTTACTGTGGTTGTTTTTTTTTTTTTTTGGGTTAGTTCTCGCGTCGTCTCACCCTATTTGCTGCTTTTGGATTCCAAGTCAAAAGAGTCAGTCAAGCCAAATCCCTGCCCCCACAAGAAAGTGAAATAACACCCCCATTGTTCCCTCAGATTCCTCTCTTTTTTTATTTTCAAAATCTCTTTCTCATTCCTAGATCAGTTTGGTGGGGGCAGCCTGTGTTTCTTTCGTCAGGATTCTCTTGCACTACAACTATGGGCTAGAAACAAGGAATTCAATGGAAGCCCCACAAATAATAAAAGCTACAAAACCCAGAAAGAATCATCATCCTCCTCCTCCCTCCCCCCCTCTCTCTCAAGCCTCAACTACCTCTGCCTCACCATCTATAAGGACTAACCTTCCCCTTGATTCTGCTTTCACATATTGAAGTCATCAACAACTTATATGGCTAGAACCTCTGAAGATTCCTCCTCCAAGAGACACTTCCACTGGACCAAAAAGGTTGGAAACGAAGATGTTGAAGCTCCAAGCATCAAGTCCTCCTCAAACCCCAACGAACAAGACAAAAATGAAAATGTTAAGAGCCATGTTGCAATGCCAACCCCGAAGAAAAGACTACCAGCAGTAGCAGTTGCTAGGCTCCGATCGGTTCTTGCAGCCCTTGGTAAGAACCGATCAAGCCTTCCAATGGGGCTTGGATCCCGAGTGGTTGGTACCCTTTTTGGATATCGCCGGGGTCATGTCCATTTCGCATTTCAAAGGGATCCCAATTCACCTCCTACTTTCCTTATTGAGCTGGCTACACCAATAAGTGGATTGGTTAGAGAGATGGCATCCGGGTTAGTCAGAATTGCATTGGAATGTGACAAAGAGAAGGAAGATCAAAAGAAAGCTGTGAAATTGCTGGAAGAGCCAATGTGGAGGACTTATTGCAATGGAAAGAGACGTGGTTTTGCCACGAGGAAGGAATGTGGGCATAAAGAGTGGAAGGTACTGAAAGCTGTAGAGCCAATCTCAATGGGTGCAGGTGTTTTGCCAGGGTGTGCAGCAGAGGGTGGAGCTGATGGTGAACTCATGTATATGAGAGCTAAGTTTGAAAGAATTGTGGGGTCTAGAGACTCTGAGGCTTTCTACATGATGAACCCTGATAGCAATGGAGCTCCTGAGCTCAGCATCTACCTGCTTAGAGTCTGAAAGTCCGGTTATTTATATTTCTTTGTATTTTTTCTTCCCTTTTTTTAAGGTTTCCTGGGCAAGAAAATGGAGGTCTAGCTCTCTCAAACTTTTTTTTTTTTGTTTTTTTCCTTTTTCTGTTCGTTATTTCTCCTTGGGAGAAAATGGGAAAGTGAGCTTTACCTGTATTTTGTTAGTTTTAGGTGGAGGGGCAATACATTATAACATGATGGATATGGATAGGTGGGGTAATGATGGTGTATATGTGTAGTTTTTCTTCTCTCTTTTTTAGCAAGTGATGAGACAAGGGGCTAACGCAGCAACCATGGCAGTCTTCTCATTTTGTTTAATTTCTCTCATCAATTATTTCCATCCCATGCTCGTATTGATGTGGAATTTCGAAGGAAGGAACGCTATCAAAAACAACGAGTGTCAAAGAACAGCAGTAGCTAGGATTTTTCAATGCGTCTCCTTACGTGTGAAATTTCATGCTGGCATCAACATTCTGCTACGCTGCTCGTATGCGTTCCCTTTCCACCTTTGAATCGATCTGTTTTACAAATCACAAGCAATTTACCTTTTCTACTCTACATTCGACAATCTTAAGCTCAAGGGAATAGCTGCAGAATACATCTGGATAATCTTTCTTTCTTTGAAAAATGCATTTCTGGTGTGAGTTTAATTTGGAATTTGATTCTCAAACAAGAAACCAGCAAGTCTATATATTATTTCATTTGCTTGCATGTTAAGATACTATATATAACCTTTGCATATAACAAGACTGGTGTTTTTCCTTCTCCCTTCTTGGCAGAGAAGGCATTTCACTGAAGAACTGTATTTTTTTTCTTTCTTTGAGAAGGAGATTTGAGTACATCAATTATAAGCATTTTTCTGTCACAGACAGTTTTTTTTTTTTTTTAAATATCACAGCTATTAAAAAACCACAATTAAAAACTATATATTAAAAAAAATCACAGCAACCGTGATATCTAATTTGCCAAATTTATTTTAAAACTATGCTAATATTTTTTTTAAAAAATTCATTATTCCAATCATTTGTTTTTAGCGCTTACATTCTGTGTGGATTGATTCCAAGAGATTTTATTAAAGCCTAATCATAGAAGTCATCAAAAGCAAAATATAAAAAGAAAAAAAAATCCAATCCCTGACAGTATGATTAGGCCTTTGTCATTTGTTGACTGCTTTTTTCACCTTGCCGCTTTGATTCCTTATGCTTAGGCATATCTAATGGGAGAGATAAAAAAAAATTAAAAATAAATTTTTAATTCCTAAAATAACTCTTTTTTTTAACTTTTCTTCCCTGGAAGAGCAGCTAAAATAACTCTTTTTTTTTTTAAAAAAAGAAAAGTACATGCAGAGAAATCATTCCTAAATATCTATAAAAGAAACCAAAACATTAAAATAAATTATTTAAACATCAATTCAACTTTTTTCAATAGTTTTTCTCGAAAAGCAAAAAATATTGATATTAAATATATTAAAATACAAATAAATTGTTAAAATGATTTCTCCTATTGGAATGTATATAAGAAAAAAAAGAAGAAGCCATATTTACAGTTTTCAAGAAGCTATATCAACCATTTTGCTCTTCCAAATGGCTTCTGCAAGATGCTCTCATACAAGATTTAAAGCTTCACTGTTACATCCTGCATTATTTTGGTTGTTTAACCTGAGGGAAAATACGGTCACCATGAAAAGGTTAGTTTGTAGTCTGTGACACTGTTCCAGTGTCTCCCACGGCCCTCTCTGCAAGTTTCAAGGCTTTATAACATCCTTCTCTCTGCAAAAAAAATAGAAAAGAAAGAAGTAAAAGAGAAGGAAGGGCCATGGGGGGCATGGCAGAGGCTGTGGGTTACAGCTGGGACAAAAACAATCCGTTAAGATTACCTTACACGAATATCAAAGTATGTTTCGCATCATCTACTCATCATTCTTCAAAAGATTCAAAAGTTGTTTGCTATGCACAAAAGCAAGGCCACCGCTGCTTTATGCCATTATAACTCCACTGAATTGCAAAACTTTGGTTTAAAGGTGGCTCGTAAGTTGCTCGAAGCCCACCATTCGGAGTGGCTGCACTGGGTTTATTATTTTGTATTTCTAGACTGTCCCTATAAGTAGGATAAAAGGAGGGGAGGAAATTGATGGTTCTGATTAATGCATTATTATATGCAATAATGCTATAACATCATTAATGCGTTTTCTGAATATTTAGATATGGTATAACACTATTAATTATGCTACAAAAATTGTCCACAGCAAGAGCTCGGGCTACTTGTAGGCCACGTCTAGTTTTTGTGAGCTTATTATAGCACGGCTACTTCGCAGTATTTACTACTTAATAGCTAGATAATGGCCTAAAATAAATGGGAATCTGCACTAAAATAAAGGGCAACTAGAGAGGTGTATGTTTGGTATAATGGCGAGCACTGCAAGACTTCCTAGCATCAGCAAGTTTGATCTGCGCAACCTAAAACTGAAACTGCATATCGATGGTTTCCCAGCCAAGAACTAGAAATAGGAGCCCGCATGACCTTCATTATCCAGATTGACAAGATAAATAAATACAAATTCAACAAGTGCCTGCTCTCTCTTTACTGAGGTCGAAAGCATGAATGTACCTGAATACATGTAGGATATTTCAGAATGTCAGTCCAAGTAAGTTGCATAAAGTGAGCTAAGAGATGTGTGTTATCTGCTAAAACTCAAATGTTTTCGAACAGCACCTATGTTGTTAAAGGCAGTTACTTTCCTTCAATTTCCGAGACAAAAAAAATGCAGATTCTTTGGTCCATAGATGCTGGTGACTCACACTTTCATGCATTAAGCAAGTGAAAGGTGGTCACTGAGTGCCATTTTTCTGTTACCTCTTTACTCAATCACCGAGGTCCCAAAAAGAAGTTACTGCCATCCATGAAGAAGCACCTAGCAAAGTACTAATCTGATCTTCAATGGGGACAGATTCAATTAGTTTCCAAAGGTTTCTTGGAAGTAATGACTTTTATGATTTGCTATCTTGAATCCCAAAACGTGGCAGTAAATATTTCGTAGGTGTGTAAGCTTAGTTTCCGCCGGTTAAAATATCACCCATAGATTTATTGAAGAAATCGTGTTGTTGGATGGTGTCATGTCGGTGATTTCATATCTGTTGGTAAATTCATAGTTAATTTAAACATGGATGAATAGGCTAACAAAATATTATTACCGATGAAATTTTTTTATCATTTTATCAATCAGTAAAATTTTACATTCATAAATATTTATTTATTTGACCTATTTATTGTGACCCATCTATTCATGTTACATTCTCATATAAAATTCCTCCCACAGTTTTCATATCATTTTTCATATTCATGCCTTTAGTCACCGTCCACGTGGTCAACTAAGTAATATATTTAATAACCTTAGTCTCATTTACGTACGGACTAGGTAACAATTACATAACCTTGATCTTATTTACATGACTGGCTAACTAGTCAATTTCATAACCTTAGTCCTCATTCAAAGGTTAGTTATAAAATCAACAATCTTTTAGTTTCCATGATCCTCGACCAACTAAGTCTATAATCCCCATCACAAGAGCCAACTATGTAATAATATAATCACTAACACCTTAGTTGTCATCCCCAAACAACTAAGTTCATAAACATCATCACAAGGGCTGACTATGAAATCAATACTTTCTTGGTTGTCATTCTCGGCCAACTAAGCCCATAATCCCCATCAAAAGGGTTAACTATGTATCTTTATAAAATTCATTGTTAGGGTCTAATTCAAATTCACACATTTCTCTATGATATTGCAATCATTTATAATTTATTGGTGGGTATCCATTGTTATAGTTGGTTACAAATTACATATTCATTATCTACAAGTAAGGTTCCTTTGCAAATTCCCCCTATAATTCTTCTTCCTTCTTCAAATTTCTTGTTTCTCTCTGTCTAGAACTCTAAACTACCAACTTGTTTTCTCTCCTAAATCCCCTTTTTTATTAGTTTCTTTCCATTAAAAATCACTCCCACACTCTCCAAATCTCATTATTTAGAGAGAATAATATGAATTTTTGAAAAAAGCAGGAAGAGAATGAAACTTTCTCTTTTGTCCGTGGTTGTCGACCATTTATTTATAGAAGGAGAGGAATTTTGGTTAAAATCATAGGTTTACCACTTCTTATTTCTCTTATGTTCTTTTCCAGTGTTTTATCCGGCCATTGATATTTTTATACACTGTTTTATTACTCAATTCAATGAGATTTTCAATTTAATTCATTGGGGACTCCATCCATAGTCACAGTAAAATCTTCCTCAAAGTTTTTTCCACCAGCGGTTAACGTTAATCACGTGTAAAAACATACATTATTTTATTTAGAATTTCACTTTTATTATTATTATTATTATTATTATTATTATTATTATTATTATTATTGTCTAACTATTTTGACCCCAATTTATATTAAAAAGTTTCATTTAAATAATTATTTTACCCAATTGAGAAATTTACATGATTTGTCATTGGGTTGACATTTCACATATTGATTTATTATTTTATCTCATCCAAAATTTAAGTTAATTTACTGGAAATGTTCATCCCAAATCACAATAATTTTTCTACTTAATTTACTATTTTTAAATTGAGGATTTCCCCAATAACACTAGTTTACCAATTTTTGAAGTGGAGGTTTACGAATGTAAACCCTGGGATAGAAATTTTGGGAATGTGCTTAAAATATTATAATGGATTTAAATAGGTATTGGATTGGGAAGAATGATTGTAGATTGTTCAAAACTTTTAAAGGAGAAGTTATTATTAAGAAGATAGTGTGAAATATAATTAATTAATGTGTTTACGAAGTAAGTTGTACCAATAGTTGAAAAGTTTATTTAAAATAGTTAAGAAAGCTTTTCCTAGTGGCAAAACTATAAATAAACACAAACTTCCAGTCTCCCTCTCTATATATATATATTGTGTTCAGCTGCCATGAGAGAAGGAATAAAGCTCTCTTTCTTTTATTTTCTTGCTTTTCTACTCAAATCTCTTCTAAAATAAGGGTTTGAGGGTATAATAAGGGTGATTAATAGAGGATAAAAACTTTAACATGAGATTTGAAAGGATTCTAGGAGAGAGAAAGTTGGGAATTAGTGAGAGAAATATAAATTTTGGGTGAAGAAAGAAGATCAAAAAGAGAACTTTACAAAGGAAATGACAAATTGGTTTCAAAGTTGTTTGGTAAAATATCCTAGACCATTAAATTGTTATTAATTTACTGATGGTGTGTGGGGGAGAGAAATTCCTAAATTTCTCACTTAGGGTTTACAAGGAAAATGTGTAGTTTGTTATAACTTAATAGAATGTGTGAAATAATCGATGATTGATGTGAAATTATGAAGAATTAAAGAAGTCATGGTAACAAAAAGGGCCTAGGGTGGCTCATTAGTGTAGTTCTAAGGAAGTAGTTTAATTGATTTTAATTCTTATGAATGGTATGTGAATTAGTGTGTATAGTTGAAATGATGATGTTTGGTAAAGATTTGGTTGAATATGACTATATGATTTGAAATTTCCAACACATTTCAAATTAGGGTTTATAAATAGAAAATTATGACAATAAAAAAAATAATAATAAATTTAGTATATGAAAATTTTGTTAATTAGTGTAATGACTTGAAATTTCTTGAAAATAATATTATCATCAACTACTATACGTGTAAAATGAGGTGGATTATATATCATCTTAACATTTTAAGACTTTCCATTTAAATAACAAATTCATCCAATTTAACAAAATTTCAGCAGAACTTCTGCTATATGAAAATTGTACCCAAATTTTTATCCCATATTAACACCTGCAATATAAACAACAATACAACCCATATTTGGCTTATGTCGTCTTATGCTAACATAAGAATGCTCTTCGACCACCATCCATCATTTCAATCAAATACAGTCACACATCAAATAATTCCAATAACAAAGATTACATATAGTTGATACTTAAATTATCCACACATCAAGATAACCATTTCTTTCCCTACAATATCGTATTATCTTAAGGTTATGTAATTAGAATACACATATTAGAACTTATTTCAGAGTTATACCTAAATAATGTTACAACAAGAAATTATAAAGTAAGTAGTGAAGGTTGAGGCGATTGGCATAAAGTACCTGCATATCACAAACTAATTGTAGAATAAATATGTTAATAATATCTCAGGATTTATTTCAATTCCTATATTCAAATGAAGATAATTCATTTAACCATTTTTTTTACTTTACAAATATACAATCATCACCTTTATCCACTACTTCCATACATGGAAGTTTATTTGTATCTTCTCAAATTTCTCTTTCTTATATTCATTGTGTTATTATCACCATAATCATAATGATTCTCTCATTTCTAATCTATTTCTTAACCCATCTTGTTATAATCATCACTTGTGTTTTTGAATTGATCAAATTCATAACAACATCATAATCATCCTTGTTCGTGTTATAACTTAACCATTTTTATAAAATCATCAAAAATACTTTTAACTCATAGTCCATAATCAATCTATTTAATACCTTCAATATTCATGAATATTACTTTGAGTTTATCAACCACATTTAGTCCTTTCAAAACATCTAATATGTTATTTATGGTCAACCGATTTTGTTAATTCATTTTAATGCCTATTATATTATTTTTGGCTCATCAATATATATTTTCAATCTTAACATCTTCCATGCTTATTATGGCTTATCTATAATTTCTTTTTTTTTTTCAAGCTCAATATATTTTTGGTCCAACTATGACTTATCCAAATATTTCTTCCATTCTCAATATGTTTTATACTTATTTTTGGCTCATCTATTTTATTTTTCCATCTTAAATGCTCTTTATGCCCATTTATTGAACCTTCAAATATTTATTTTATTAAATTTGAACCCGCTGTTGCGACCAGTTCCAATTTTACATATTAAATCTTGTTGTTATGTTCAATTCAAAGATCACATAATAAATTCTACCATCGTGGTCAATTTAAGTTTTTTTTTTTATCTTATATTCCATCGTTGCGGTCAATTTATTTATTTATTTTATCTTATATTCCTCTGTTACAGTACATTTAATTAAACTCATCGTTATGGTTAGTTCCATTTTTACATATTAAATCCCGCCATTGCGGTCCACTTAATTCTCACATATTAAATTTTGTTATTGTGATCAATTTAATTTTCACAATATAAAATTTTATCATTGTGGCCGAGTTAATTTGAACATATAAAATTTTGTCGTTGTGACCTATTTAATTAAATCTCACCACTATAGTTAATTTCAATTTCAGGTATTAAATTTCACATTTGCAGTCCATTTAATTAAATTCCACCATTGTGATCTAATTAATTAAATCTCACCATTGTGGTTAATATCAATTGCATTTTGTTGTTGTGGTCTATTTAATTAAATCTCACCATTATAATTAATTTTAATTTCACGTATTAAATTCTACCTTTGCGGTACATTTAATTAAATCTCATTGTTGTGATGCAATTAATTAAATCACATCATTGAGGTTAATTCTGATTTCACTTATTAAGTTTTGCTGTTGTGCTCCATTTAATTCGCAAAATATTGATTTCCTACCATGAAATTACTTTCTTTTCATATCATTTTTCCTCTCTTCGTATATATGTTTTCACTTAATGTCATTACCATGCCTCAAAGGCATAATTGATAAAATATCAATCTAATGCTCTAAAAGTATAATTTACATTATATTATTTTCCTGCCCTATAAGCATAATTTATATAACAATATTTTCATCCCCTATAGGCATAGTTAATCTAGTATCATTTTCCTGCTTTAAAAACATAATTTATATGATATTATTTTTTTCCTACCCCGAAGGCATAATTTCTTTCTAATATCATTTTCCCGCTCCAAAAGCATAATTGTTTTCTGATATTGTTTTCTTGCTTAGAAGGCATAATTTTTCTCATGATACACAATTATACAACATATATATGATTTCTATTGCATTCTAACATTTTTTTGCAACCTTTACCTTGAGCTCCTGTTACACAAGCTCTTGAGAAGTTGGGTCCCACACCGAACACAACTCCCAAACAATAACTATTAATGTTCACACCACTAATTAAAAATCAACCATATAAATCTCCATACTTCTCCATTATATTCAATCACATAAATTCCCACACTTACATCAATAAATTTTCCATTTCTCTTAGCCACCACACACACAAATAATCAACCATATTCTATTCACATTCAAATTCAAATATGTAAAACATTGCAACAACATATATTAATCAAATCTTTAGTTAATAAACATCTTAACCACATTAAACTTATGATTTCAAATTCCTATATTTCCCAAAAACATGGCCATAATTATCCAATTATACAATAAATCCTAATTTCCAATAACTTAACTCACACATTTTCATCAAATTTTTATACTTACAATTTATATTCCATGATATGTCCTAACTTCTCAACATACAATTTTCATATTCTCAAATCACTAAATTACGCTTAAATACATCTAATTTCATATGTTAATATCAATATATATCAATCCAGTTATTTCTTGTCACCCATTTACATTTAAACATAGAACCCTCATATCTCACATGAGTAGATTCTTAGTTTCAAGATATCATTACACCTTACCATAACCAATTCCCATCCAAACATACACAATCTCCCCATATATATCAATCTATTTTATACACCCCTTATAAATACTAACATTTCATATCACTAGCTTCCTAAAACATGTTAACTTACTTCCATGCTATTCTTTTTAATTTAAATCTCAAATAGACCCATTTCAAATCTAACTAGAATAACAACTTAGCTTAACATAAAATCAATTAAACTTGAGAAGTAATTTTTTCAAATTTGTATAATTAAACTTTTTATATTTTTTTTCATAGTAATTCCATCTAATCTTATTCACAATCACCACCTCGCACATAATACATGGACATAACATAATTTTGTTGTTATAGGATTAAGACAACAATAATTCTGTGTTCCACTAATAATAACCAATATTGCAATTAACTCAATTAAATATAATAAACACAATTAACCAACAATGAAATTAAAGTGCTTAAAGTAAATAGTATAGGGATAGAAATTGCAAACTCAGTTTTTAATGTGGTTCGATAAGCCTACATCCACTCCTCAAGCACCAAACCAGTCTTAAGTATTGTATTCTTCATCAATCCAATCTAAAGATTACAATGTCCTTAATGAATCTTCATTAAGCCTTTTTTCACCACTCGAAAAAATACTCTCTTCAAAATTTTTTATCTTAGTGATATACCTTACCAATGACCAAGAGTTTTTCACTTAAACTCTTAAGGGATTACAATTATTTGAAATGTAGCAACATTCTCTTAAAGTTAGACAATAAAATTAAAGTTTATATCTCTATAACTCACTCAATAACACTTAGAATGTATGAAGGTATGTAAGTGTATTGAGTGTGAGAATTTATACTCTTGTGTAAGAATATGAAGGTTTTAATGCACAAATATGAGTATGATTTAAGATTGATGATTTAAAGTTGTTTTTGCTCTTAAAATAGTTTGTATATGATATATATATTCAAATGTTGCTCCTAATTCTTCAATTAGATAAGCTATATATATATATATATATATATATATATATATATATATATATATGTGTGTGTGTGTGTGTGTGTGTGTTTGTAGCAAAAACTAGTCGTTTTATAACCTTGATGAAATGGTCGACCGGTTCATATTAGTCAGGACAATCAGCTGGCATGTTCCTATAGATTCCTAGATGTTTATTCTTGATGAACAAACGGTCGATCGGTTCAACTTAAAACCCAGATATGATAATTTTAAACCTGGTGAATTTTGAATCGAATAAATGCATATCAGTCTTATAATGCATGCAACGTGAAGTGTGTGGATTCATTTTAATTTGTGCTATCAAGTAAGATATAAAGATTTACATAATTAGCACTAAAATAAATCCTCAAGGACTAAGTCTTCACTTTCTTTGTATCTTGGACTTATTTATTTATTTCTTCATTTAATTCTTCATGCTTGTTGATATTCTTCATATAAACATGCTTAAACTTAGTCTCAACTAGCCATATCATTAGTTCATTTTTATTTAATTGTTATCATCAAAAAATATAAATATTAATATGTGACCCAAAGGTTAATAAATTTAACCAAACCATCAAGGTCACTTTCTAAATTTCTCAAAATTTACTAAACTAATATTTTGACCAATTGTTAACAACATTCACAATTTTATCATAATATCCATACATCTTTCCTTTAATATCAAAACACTATACATATAAAATTCTAATAATTTCATATACAATTAGAATAGTTTTTCACTTCCATAATATAGCAATCATGCTTACTTTTAAAATTTTCCTAATTTTTAATTTCCTTGCATTATACATTTAACCCATAATTCCACTTCAATCTAATACATACTTACACATTTAAGGTTTTCAAGGTTCCATGTTTACATTTTCCTTACACACAATATAACATGTAATCTACATAACCAATTATAAGTTCAATCCTAAACACAATTTCTCGTAGTTACTCATTAAATGAACATGCAATATTATAAGATTCAAAACAATTTTCCATCTCCCACCAAGTTCTCCTCAAGATCATCCTATATGTGAGTAATTCCCCTTTTAATTTACTTTTAATTTTCCTATGTTTTCACTCTAGTTATTACCCATCTCATGCCACTATCATAAATTTAATACAAAACACTCAATTCCAAAACAAATTTCATAAAACCCAAATTAGATTATATTATAGACTGTATTTTTCATCTATATTTTGGGCTATAAACTCCTCAGAAGGTGAAATAACTCGTCTCATAGACCTTCTACACTCAAGATCCTTACAGATTAACCCATCTCAATGGCTAGCTAAATTGGTTCTCAATCCAACCATCTTATTCATAAACTCTTTGAACCTCATGTTCATCATCACCAATTATTGTTGTATGGCAAAATAAACCCATTTTGGATTATTCTTATTCTTTGATGGTGATGATCCACATTTGGTTGACATTGTCAAGATCTAAATATCATGTTAATATCAAGAAAATATATCCTCATACTCAATAGATGTCACTCCTCTTGTGATATATATATACATTGTTTTGGCTTTTAACTATAATAAGCTCATTTTTTGCCTTTTACTACTCAATTTCAAAAACTTTAGTTCTTTAAGGAACAAATTCATAACAAATAAAAAAAAAATAACTTTGCAGCGCAATCCAAAATAATATATAGACTTAAGAACAAATAAAAAAAAAACTATCAATACGAAACCTACGAATATGAAATTGCGAATAATAAAGTGAATTCATGTGAAATATGAACAATACGAAGACAAAAAAAAATTGGCGAGTTTAAGAAAACTAATGAAATAAGACTCAAATAACCTAAACTAAGCAAATACAGTATTTTTAGACTAAATTTTGTGTAGTTAACTCAAAATCAACAACAAAAGAGTTTTTTTTTGGCACAAAGCTACTAATTATGATTTTTTTTTTTTGTAATTCTTAGAAATAACCCATTAAAGTATGTTTAAATAATCTCAAAATAAAGATTTGACACTAAGACATCCCAAGATTCAAGAATTCTCATATTTGAGTTGTTGAATCCAAGATTTGATGAAAAACCCAAATTTACAGCATAAGCCCTACCTTTTCTCGTTATGCTATTTCTTTGACATTTCTTCTTTGTTTTTAATTATAGACAACCAGAGCATAAATAATCTTCCCTTTGGAACTTTGCCACAACTAGGTTTTAGATGATGATAACGATGAAATAACACGAAAACTAAAAGATAAAGGGATATAACACGATTTTAGAGCCTTACTTTGATACCAACTTATGTGAACTCCGTGGTAATAAAGATTTAGAAATCCATAGTCAAATTGACTCTTTCTAAGAAAGCAAAATTTAAGCTTGTGAATAAGTTTGACACAATGATAACCTGTATTAAGGCACTAAGACTATAGAAATCAAACTCTCACCCAACACCTATAAAGGAACACAAATGACAAGTGTAAAAGATACCATAAAGCTTGGTTAATTCTTTAATAAGCCAGGGTAGTTCAATGAAAAAACAAAATTAAAAGAATCCTTTCACAATCACACAATAGATTATCCTAAAATCAAATTCTATATATATATATAAAAACCTAAATACAAGCTAAATAACTCTATTTATAATAGATAAAAAGTCTTAAACAAGTCTAGAAAAACAATAAAAGGTTTCTAAATAAAATAGAAAAAAATCATAAATCAAATAGTGTTGTTACTCAATTTTGGACCCCACGTGCTGGAGACGGTGTATACCTCTTTTGAACAGAGTGTAGGAGTTTAGCTCATATTCGCCAGAAGATTGACAA
>Ga0307517_10008159_pt1 | contig 15061 bp, 14 predicted proteins | sample 23_EM_MG_FD_194515 | JGI IMG/M metagenome (GOLD analysis project Ga0307517, IMG submission 194515) | Populus trichocarpa ectomycorrhiza microbial communities from riparian zone in the Pacific Northwest, United States - 23_EM | ecosystem: Host-associated > Plants > Roots > Unclassified | place...
CCCGAACACGGACCCCATCTTCCCCCTCCCACACAAGCAAAAAGGACCGCCCTCTCCATCCTATACCCATGCTATCGCCTTCAACGTTCCACCCACTATTGCCTATTCCCGAGTTGGATTCGTCGTTGCCGGACAGTATTATCGAGCCCGCTGAACGGAGTGGTGACGCGGAAGATCTAGACGCGCCGATGAGCTCGATCGAGGAATTCGACTCCCCTGAAAAAGAGCGGAGGAAGGTTCCTACGCGGACGAAGCTCGTCCTCAAGGGCAAGGGAAGAGTGCGATCTCAGAGTGCGACAAGTACTATCGGTGGCAGAGAGAGCGCCTCGGAAATTTGGGATTCTCAAGTCGTGCAACGTGGGCAGGCGATCGCAGAAGCTGCGAAGAAGAACAACGGATTCGATGTTCCTTCAAAACCCAAGCGGACTGTCGAGGAAATCCAGGCTGCTTCTGCTGCCTCGAGGAGTAGACAAGCTTCTGTCGCTGACGCCGATGAAGATGAGGACATGGAGGATCTATCAACTGTCCCTGTGCCGCCAGCCTCAGGTCCGCCTGCGGCCATCGACGAGGACAGCCTTACGATCCAGGAAATGGAGGCTGCTTATGTTGATCTCAGCGGAGGTTCAGGCCAGCCTCCTATCGACCCGGTTCAGCTGAGACAGGAGGAAGAGGAGTCGACGCAGGATTTGATGTTGGAACTCAATCAAGTGCAGGAGCAGCAACGGGGAATGGATTCTATTGATCTTGAGGGTGGGTGGGGCGTCGCGCCTGCCGCTACATCAGGCAAGGACGGCGAACAAGGAAGCGGTCGAGGAGGTCGCTTGGAGGCTATACCCGAGGTTCGTCTCGCATTCTTGATAATTCTTGATAATTCTGACACAACTTCCCTCTTATTAGGTTGTGGTCGAGAACCAAACTCGTACAGCCTCTCCTCGCCCTCCCTTGCCAGAACCGAGCACACCATACGACCCGCGAGCGCGCCTGAGATCTCGTTCTAGGACACCTGCACCTGCTGTCGTCGTCAAACAGAAACGGAGTCGTCAAAACAGCAAGTCCGAATCGGGGGCGTTGCCGCCTGCTCCTCCGACGACACGACGATCTGCCACACCATCGCTTCGCCCGCCCCAGGTTTGTCTATTCTTACACCCGCTTCCTCGTATACCCATTCATGCATTCCTTCAGGATGTCCCTAGCTCAAATAATGACGTTCGTCCCCCTGAACCCGAACCTGCACCACCTGAACCCGAACATGCACCCCCTGAACCCAAACCTGCACCCCCTGAACCCAAACCTGCGCCCCCTGAACCCAAACCTGCACCTCCTGCACCCGAACCTGCACTCCCTGCGCCCAAGACTACACCACAAGAAACCGCCGCACTTGAAGCTAAATTCTTGGTCGAGCGGAAGACCTGGGAAGGTGCAGTCCAAGCTCTTCATAAGGCAGCCGAGGAGAAAGAGTCCGCCCACAAAGCCCAGGTCGACGAAGTTAAGAAACAACTCGCTGACGTCAACGCCCAATGGGTTTTCGAGAAAGCCGAATGGGAGGCGGAACGTGCACAACTGCTCGCCCAAGTCGAATCCGCAACGCAAAAAAAGGCAGATGCGGAGAAGGACCGCGAATTCTTCCGGGAACAATATGCCAGGGCATCCGGATTCGTCTCCTCGGTGCGCGATGAAAACCAGGACTTGGAGAAGCGAATCAAGATAGCGGAGGAACAGACTCAAAACGGTGTGGGGCTGGTCAAGGCGACATTCGAGCTTCGAGTGAAGACTCTCGAGGAAGACGCCAAATCGTGGCGTAAGATGGCCGAGTTCCTGATCGAGAAGGATCAGCGTAGCGAGAACGATGAATTACGGAGGCGCGCTGCGGAGGAACCCGAGCTTCGTGCTCGATGTGAACGACAGGAAGGTGCACTTGAAGCGGACGAAGACCGAATCGAGCACCTCGAGCTGCAGCTAGAGGAGAAAGAAAGTGAACTAGCTGTGGCAAGGATCGAGATGGAGAGGTGGCAGAAAGAGACGACACAGTTGCATGTGGAATTAAACGAAGCTCTGACGAAGCTTGACCGCATCGGGAGGGCTGGTGCTGGTGACGACAGCATGGATGGGAGTGCTGACGGCCATGAGTTTGTTTACCTTTGCAAATGGAGGCCAGATGGCGCGGATGAGAGCGAGGCGTGTAGAGAAGTCTTTGCTACTATTTCAGTGAGCTCCGTTTTTTGCTTTTCTTCTTCGAATGTGCATCTCATGATCGCACACAGGAACTTGAGCAACATCTCGTTTCAGCGGGCGGCCACCTTCAACAAAGACCTAGATGATTTGGATTGTAATTTATCGTCTTCAATGTTGTATTTTACGTATCTCATGTCATGTTCAACTCGTCGCATATTTGTGGACTGTTTTTCGAAGTCTCGTTGCAGAAGCGTACAATTCAGTACCAGGTAGGGAAAAAAGTGATTCATGATCAGGCTGTCGCTAGTGTCGGTAGCTGGAATCGAACCAGCGGCTCTTCGGATGAGTTTGAACCACAACGAAGTGATTTAACCCCTAATCGATACCGACATTCAGAGATAGGCCTCAGGTAGTCTCCAGCTTGGCAAGTCCAAGATAATTTATTTGCATATAAATAACACCTTCAAATGCATGAAAAAATTTAATATACATTGCCACATCCAAAGTTTTTTTCTGGTTTGGTTAGTTCTGACTCCAGCTCGTGACCGTCGATGCAAACCCATTCACATTTCCTGCTTGATTGATAATCCCGGCACCATTGACGCTCACTTGATATGTCGTCGCCACCGTAGAAAGACTGTAGATGTTAATGCCGGTTGATGCAGTGTCGACGTTAGCTATCTGAGCTTGGCATGTTGCCGAATTCAAGCAATCTTGAGTGAAGTTCTACGTGAATTACATCTGAGTGTCTGAGGATGTTCAAATTTGGGCCCATATTGACTTACGTCGAAGAAACTGTACAGCCCAGCGCCGAATACGAAGATATTCTTAGAGTTGACGATTGAAAGGCCCCAAGCCGAGGGGTTTCCAGAGTATGGGGTTGGATCTTTGAAAGCGCTGTTGATGCTGAAAGGCGATGGTGATATAGGGTTAGGTTGAAAATAGGGCTACAATTTTGATTTTTTTTACGATGAATGGAAGAAGGAAAGGTTTTTCGCTCAGTCGACATACCGATTCTGTTTGGATTAACCCCATATAATGATTTGCCGCACCAGCGAGATGGTATTGATAAATGACGTGATGCTCCGCTGTTACAAGCTGTCAAGCAAAATTCGAATGAGAAAAGCAGATACCCACAGCCTGCACGAAATATTGGTGAGTACGCTTCGACGTGAAGACATAACAGAAAGGCTCACCTGTACCGATCAACCACACCGGTCCCTGTGACTCCGATAGTATGCCCCGGCCAGAGTATACTGTAATTCTACCTTCGCCAGGGAGATCCAAGTCATGGTCAGAGAGCCACACCCAAGTTCCCTATCGAACGGTAAACTCCAAGAAACTTCACGATTCAACCAACTCACTTCGAGATAAGCAGTCGACTGCGGGGTCAAGTGCAAGCACAAAAACGCGGAAGAACACGCGTCTACGCCTCCTGCTCCGCTCTGGGGACACCTATTTCCTTCCTGATTCGTTCCCGCAGCGCCAGCGGTCCTAAGCAAATCCATCTGTCAACGATTCTGCGAAAACTTCGCCAGTACTTGGAAGAAATGCCGACCTGATATGAGTGTCCCACATGCCAGCACCACCCCGTAGGTTCGCAGGTTCCCTGACGTTCCACTCCATGATAATGGCACCGGCGGCTAAACTCGCAGTGCTTGAGTGAAAATCGATGCTTTTACAGAATCAACTGCTTACCGGCTCCGATGGTGTTGAAAATAAAGTCGGTAATCTCCAAAATTCCTTGAGAACCAGTCTCTCCGATTCTGAAAACAGCCTTCGGGTTGTTTTTATTGTTGAATGCCGATCCTCTTCCCGCAAGAACGGTCCAAGCCTCTCCAACCATCTGAGTTCCGGCTGGAATAGTGACAGTGTTGGTGACAACGTAAGTTCCAGCATCGAAGAAGATAATCTTGCATCCGGAATACTGAAGGGACAAAAATCAGGACAAGATAGAATATCGAAAAAGCCTTGAACGGACTTTGGCGAAAATATCGACGAGGGCAGCCGTATCATCGATTACTCCATCGCCTTTGGCGCCAAGATCCCTTACGCTGACGAACTGGCTGGCGGAATAGGCTGCGTATTGAGGATGGGTCCGACCCACGATCCTTCCGGAGCCGTCGAGAAGACTAGAAGCTTTGTTCGGGCCAGGGATGTTTCCTTGGGTGAACACCCCACTCGGGTTCGTTCCTCGGAAGACGTTTCCTTGACCCCAGGATGCGATCGTCGTAGTACCTCCATTGAGAACGACGGCTCCGCCAGCGACACCAATAGCGACAGGGACGTTATTGAGTTTAACATTATTCAGCACGAGTGAACCTGCGAGATGTCCGTTGCTGGGTTGGGAGGTTCGGATGAAAATGGGAGTGTTTGTGACAACGGCGTCAATGATCGCTTGAGCCCCGGTCGTCTGTTAGATGAAATTGTGTTAGGACGAAGCGATCAAATAAATTCCAGTTATGTATACCTGGGTGATTTCGGTAAGGCCTCCTGTAGAAATATCGAATCCGACCTGAGTCGTTTTTTAACGTTTGAGCACCAGTACCGTCGAAGAAGCGTACCTGGCAGTTGTTGAACGTCACGCCTTGATAGGTCCAACCCCAGTTCCACAAACTATAGACACCAGTCTGGGCATTGTTGACGGTAATGTTCCTGACCGTAAACCTGTAGAAGACATTGTAATCCCCAAGTCGGCACCAATCAAGATATACGTACTGTTGACTTCCGCCCCAAATGCCATACTTGCCTTCGAACGCAATCAAAACATGAGTCGATAGAAAGAGTGAATGATCAGCATTTCTTACCGCCATTGAATACGAGATCGCCCATAAAACCGCCACTTCATCGAAGTGTATGAGCAAAATGGCTTTATGCGAACTTCATAAATATGTATATACCTTCCGTTTTCCATCCAGATGCCTGAATGCGATATGCTCAGGTACGCTGTCAGGACAGAAATAGAAATACTGACCTTGATGGGCTGTGTTCGGGGCTGTAGACATTTGGACCACGATATTCATGAGTGATGTCGCTTGTGCGACCTGCCAGTGAAGACCTGTTCCTTGCGATTTCTCTGCAGGAACCCTATGGGAAATTTATGAGTGACAAAAGGCATCCGATAAACTGAAACGTACCGGCGGACGTCGATAACAAAATTCCTAACCGAACGGTGGCTAAAAAGGTGTCAGACACATGAAGTGCCACGAAAAACAGAAGTATTTACAAGTTGTTCTGATTTACCCAATATTGAGCACCATTACCACCCGGGATATAGGGATTTGCGTCTGTTTGATCGAATGTCAGTGATAATGTGCGCAAAAGTGGTACTAGGGGCCGCACCGATAACAGCCATTCCATCGAAAGTGGCTGCTGCAAGGAGGGTTGGCGGGGTCTTCGCATCTCCAATTAGTTGGGTATAGTAGTAAGGTACGATTGGGGAAGAAATCAGATAAGTTCTACAACAATTAGCACATGGTTCGTAAGCGAAATCGAGGAAATACCCCACCAGAATAATACTCACCCTCTTGGAAAATAGACTACGGCGGGCGAAATGCTGAGGAGAGGGTCAGATTTTGTTGTCGTGCGACATGATAGACTCTCTACGTTGAAGATTTACAAGATCCACCTCCACATCGGCCTTGGTCAACAATTGCGGCGCTGGTAGACGTCTGGGTGAGTAAGGAGAAGGAAGGTTCAAAAAAAAAAAAAAAAAACTTGATAGCTGCAGTGTCGTCGTGAACCCCATCACCGACGGCTCCATAGTCCTTGGATAAATTGTAAGAGGAAAAGCAACGGATTGAACAAAAAAAGAAATCGGCACACCTTAACGTTTCGGAAAACTTTATAGGTATTCGGGTTGGGATTGAACGGAGCCCTCCCTTGGTGCTTAATGGTTTCCATCCAAAATGGATCGTTGGGACCAGAGGCTCCAGCACCCAGAGGAGACGAACATGTCGACCCTAGTCCAGCTACCAGGCTCGAAAATCCCAAGATGAGAGTTGCTACGCGTAGCACTGGCAGTGGTGCAAACATCGGGGAAGCCTTGTTTTTTTGCTTGACACCTCGAATCATAATGCAAGGCTTTATACAAAATCAGCCAAGGCCAATCGATGATACGACCTTCACATGATCAGAGCAAAATAAGCCCCGTTTGACAAAACAAGCGGCTCGGAGGGGACGCCGAATGTGCTTGTGAGCAACTTGATTCTCCGAAGAGAGGAAGGCAGTAGCTGGCAGTAGAGCACGTACCCATGAGGCTTCGTCAGAGAGCCGTCCAATAAAGCCGTCCAGAGGCGTCACCTGTTGCACTTGAGAGAAAGTTCACGCGAACTGAAGTAACTACGGGGGAAAAGAAGCACTAATAATTCAACATCAGAGTGTATACATTACATAGCGGGCGCAGTACTCACTCGCTTTAGGTTGGCATGCTGGCACAGAGGCATGGTCCTCGATGTGGGAAGGAAGGGACATTCGTACATCAGCTGAAGCTGGGTTGATGAGCTCGAGAGAAGACCTTTTAGTTGAATGTCGGATATGCTACCTCGAGGTTCGTTGGTGATGCAGGTTGAATGAAATCCAAGACCCAGATGGCGAGCTAGGGAGCGAAGCATGACCCGTGCCTACGGATGTATAGAGAAAGGGGATGAAGACTTAAAATAAGGTGTGTGGCCACGTTGTTACGGTCCCCAATACGGTAATAGCTGTTCCCGAGTCTATATTTTCCTAGTATGTGGAAAGAGTGCCGAGAACGATTGATTTATAGCTAGAATCGACTAAAGAGCTTAGATTGTTGGACCTTAACCTGTGTCAGGCGGATAGATCAGGAGTCACTCGAAGCCCATCAGGACAAGAGTAATGCGAGCAGCTGGTGCTGGGTAACTGTACATAGCTAGTTCAAGCATTACTCGAACGTTATCGAGGACGGCAGCACTAGGGGGGTTTTCCGAAGAGTGGGTTGTGCGATAGCGGAGATTAGGATTTCTTCGTACGAGGCTCTTTCCGGTAAATCAGAAGCAGGCCCCGCCCCCACATGCCATGGACTACATGGCACTAAGGTCAATTTAGTTGCGATGGTTCTTCGACATCTCGCGTTTCGCCTGTAGCTTGTGATCTATGCGATAGCTGCATCCACCAATCAGCACCTTAGTAATCACAAAAGTCAAGACCTTGACGTACAGCCCGACTCCATTTCGAAGATAATTATGGATTTTCAAGTGCGGAAATCGTGAACATATGCCTATGGAGTCACCGTCGTCGCCTGGTTCTCATTCTGAGCTATGCCGAATTATTGCAGTAAGTTCTCGGGGTCAACGGAATGCTTATGTTCAAGAGCCAATATTTAGGAGTCGGAGCAACGGAATTTCACGTGGGTAGTTGTGCCATGTGGCGATGTAAAGAAGGAATGGAGGGGAGGGGTGCTCACAAAAGTAGAGCTCTGTCAAATTGCATTTAGCTGGAACACCCAAAATGCATTGTAGACTGGAGAGGCGCACACTAGTGTTACTATGAACCAAGTTGAACCGAACTCAAGCTCTCGGCCGAGCGGAATGGAGCAAAACACGAAGCGAAAGAAAGACGAACACCAGAAAACACTGCTGGATCCGGTTTGTTTCGGTGAAAAAGAACTTGTCCAAAAAGCAAGGTCACTAGGGAGTTCTGAATATTTTTGCATCAAAAAGTTTGGCTTTGTTTGTCCTGGCTTTCCGAGTCGTATTGGTCGCGATCATCGACCATTGAGACATCACCCTCTCGTTACTGAGCTCCATTATCATCACCTTCACCATGTCTTCATGGCCGTGTATCGCACAATGTCTTGCCACCCTTTTTCAACTCGGAGAAGAGGAACTTTCTCAACCGGTCGAGAACTGTCGAATGTGGGAAAGCACCGTCCCGGTGAAGTCCAGAGGTCGGTTGAGATCATCAAAGTTGGAGCCAGAATCGTTGGGAACAAGGTACTATGCGGTTTCTAGGCTCGGCAGTCTTCTTCTCTTGTCTCACCACTCGTACCACCACCTGTTTGTCCTGGTCTGCCTTTTTCTGGTCTGCATGAATCTGACTGAGCTTCAAGTTCTTCTGTAAGCCGCTGGCATCGCGTTTTCGGCCTGTCCGCATCAGGCAATGTTCGTCTTCCTCTTTGAATAACATAAACCTTTCGGTGTCGTTCTGGGCGGTGAATTGAACTTGTGCAGTCTCTGCAGGGCGTCTTCCCTGCGCACATCGCCAGCTTCCCAGCCCTCCCTCATTCGCGTCATTCGTCGACGAAAAGTAAAGTTTGTCTATTTCAGCCTCGGTCAAACTGTCGATCCCGCTTCCACCCTTGAATTCATCGGAGAAATATGACAGAAATGTCATGTGCGCCTTGAACGAACGTGGCAATGGCATCGTGCAGGTCTGGAAGCTTCGGAACCAGGTTTTGGACAGCAAGGAGTACCTTCTTTTCCCATTCTTCGCACTCCCTTCTGTCGAGTGGAGTAGTTTCATAAGTTTCACATACGTTATCACGGGTCCAGATTGTCGGGTCCCTGACAATTGACTGCAGGAATTCGGCCTTCTTCTGGAAGAACGTTTTTAACTTGAGAATATTCCCAGTTCGACGGCGACGCTGCATGAAGGGACGAGACACCCAGACACTGTATAAAGCCAGGACGCAAAGCTCGATGAGTGTTGGCACATCCTTCAGCGCGGTAGCAATTTTTTTCTCGATATTCGTTTGCCCAGGTCGGTCTTTCGCAATGCGAATGAATTCCATGAAGTTGACAAAGTGCTCGTAATAGACCAGAATTGTAGTTGCCGCCTCGCCGTGGGACCCATGTCGGGTGTTAGTGACATCGGGATACGGTACTTGATGCCCAGTATGCACCTCCGTGTAAAGATGAATGTATCTTGCTGGTCCTTCTTATCTTTGTTTCAACAAATCAGGCCGCTGATAATTGTGACGTGGGTGGCACATATTATGCACCTCTCATATCTAGCCTACAATCCTGCTGAAGGATGGTAATGATCTATGAACCGTCTAACACCCGACACGCATATTTAAAACCTGGCAGCCACTCCACCATGTAGTTACAAAGTCGTCGCCATACTATATTTGTTTTTCATTACAGAAGGAATATTTAGGGACAATATTGATGATACCATAATTCTACATGCCGCAGATATACGGTTATAATTAAACTATTGTCTGGGTGTTATAACACGAACGTCATATTGCTAAATCCGATTTCCTGATGGCCACTGCTTGAAGTTCTTCACCATATACTTATGAACCGCCACGAAACAAGTTTCACGTTCCTTGGGCCGAGTCATCAGCCTTCCACGAGTATAGGGGGTCTTTGGGCCTGCAACACCATTCCTTGATTTGATGAGTTTCTTCATTCTCTAAATGGAATTGAGAATAACAGTACCAGCAGAGAGGCCATCTTACTGGGTGGCGCGAGTTCTCTTTTTTTCCCGTCGTCGATGATCGCTTCACGGACTCCCAAGTTCCGCCCCACCCGTAGAAAGGCCCTGGACGAAAGAAAATTGAATGCCGCTCGTAAGGTTCCTGAAGCTTTCAGTTCAAAACAGTTACACTGGCTGGTCATGACGGAAGGTGACGGGGTGGGAAGGGCCAAGGAACCTTGAAGATGGTAGAGATCCGAGTCAACCTATGTAGGCTGCACTGTTTGATGGGTAGATAATGTACATAGTAGCCTTTTACCGATACTCTGGGCAGGGATCTAATCGACTAGGTAATCAACCTTTAGGGAAGGTGGTATGTGATGTAAGGGATGTATAAGATAAAAGGGATGAACTATGTGGCGATTTTGAATATCCTGTGACTTGAACAAAAAGACTTGATGGCTTGAACAAGACTGAAATCCTTTTGATACATCTTTCCAGAGTGCATCTGGGAATCCAACCACATCGGCATGCAAAAGGTGAACCACGCGAACACCCACATGAAACCGATCAGCTTGAAGGTGTTGGATTCCTTATACCCTAGGCGCGAGGCGATAGCAATAACCGCGTCTTCGAATGTGATGCCAACCGCTTGGAGGAGGAAAAATTGAACGGTCGCCCCTTCAAGGAAATTCTGGAACATTACATGTTCTCCAATTGCGTGAAGCAGTCCAGAGATGAGAAATGTTGTGAAAAGTTTGAAGTAGGTCGCGAATGTGCCTCTTGGGAGATGAAGGGTGTTCGCAAGAAAATTTGCGTGGCTTGTGAGATTTTTGCGAATCATCTGGTGCCACACGCGACTGTCCAATTTTATGATGAGGATATAAAGTAAAAGACATTATAAGCACATACCCCCAACATTTTCGCAACGTGTAAGCGTTGAGCGGTGATCCAAACATATGGGGCCAATCCCTGGGTTCGCACAGACCTGCAGCGACGAAAATAATACTCGTGATCGCATACATCCCGCTCAAAGCACAGTATGCGGCGACGATGTGCGACCACACTACCGTGCGCCGCCACCATCCAAAAGCAGCCAACGAAGGCCCCCCTATCTTAAAGCATGGATTTTCTCGAATCGGAATGAGGGCGACGTCCTGGCAAAGGATAAAATAAAATATAATCCAAAGAAACTGGGAAGCAATGAATTTCCTTCGTGAAGCTGTGGGCCGCGGGGGGATTTGATCTGTTGGTTCGTGTGCCCATCCGATTCCGCGTGGAGTAGTGAGTAGGGATGCAGACCACATGAGACGCTCTTTGAATGTCATTTCGGAGGTGGCTTTTTTTTGTCCGATTTTTCTAAGTTCGGGTTGGCGATTTCGTAGGAGAATGTAATCGGAGGCGGTAAGGATCAAGTTAAGGAGAACCATAATGACCGAAAGGTCGTTTGCCGTGTTACCCGGCGCGCAAAAGAACACAGAATAGATGCACAAGATGGATATCGGAATGAAGAAAACCCAATTGTATCGCGCATTAGGCCGCCCTCCGTGGACAAGAGCAAGGAGCAGAATGAGTTGACATAGACCACTGATGATTGGATTACGGTCGGGTTTCTCCATCGTTGAGCGGGTGGAAGGTTGGTGGAACTTGGAAGGAGTGAAAGAGGGGGAAATCAACTTGGTTACAACTGATTTTTGCTTCTTCTTTTCACAGACTGTACATACCGTTTGTGATCACATCAAGAACCCCAGGACTCCGGTTGAAAATCCTCACGCGAAAACTGGAATTACGGTTGTTTTTTCTTTTTTCGCTTTTTCTTTTCACGGACTATACACACTGTTGATGACCACATTAAGAACCAGGACTCCAGTTGAAAATCCCCACATGAAAACTGGAATCCATCCGTGGACTTCATGCGCTTTTAAAGAATCTGGGATTTGGAAAAGACGCCGTCCTTACACGGCCGCCGCGACTTCACGGCGGCAACATCCGAAATAACTTTCTCGTCAGCGACAGTCCCAGTCGGGCCGGGCCTTCCTAGACGAATGCATTAAAAAAAGTATTTGATGATTAGAGTTTGTATATGTAAACTATATAAAACGCTTGAGGGGCACGGTAATGTGTAAGTGTTGCTACCACTTGGGATGTCGGCCTCCATTGCCACCCACACTAGCAATTGCCCACTGTCCTTGGCGGCCATGTTTGCCGCGCTCGTTTCCAGCGTTGTCTGTCGCTTCCAGTGGGTTTGTCTACAAATAGAACTGGGGGGCGCGTCCATGGCGCGGTTCGTGTCGTGTTGGTTTCCTCGTTGTGGTCTGTAAAAGGGTGGGGTAGGAATGAGAAGGCGGGGATCACTAAAGTGCGATAACGGCTCTCAGAACAAGTTCAGTTGGCCTAATGTTTCACGTGCACGAAGGAGGGTGCCGAGGAGAGTTGTCTATCGACACCCACGATTTTCCCTTCTCTCCTGGCGACTTTGACTTGAAAAAAATCATGCTCATGGACGCCGACACTGGATTCATTGATAGAGAGTTCCCAGGCCCAGATTTTGGATGTCCTTCGTGTAGTACCCGAAGATTTGATTGAAGATATAATTTTCATATACTTATCATGAGCCTTAGGGCACATCACATATATATCAGTCCGTCTAGGAAAGAATAGGTATGATTTAGTCGGATAACCTGGCGTCCTCGACAACTGCGGCTCAAAAATCCCTGACATCCCGCTCGGCAACTCATAAATTCATCAGTTTAGCAGGAATTTGACATATGTAGACCTGCGTTCTAACGCAATTAGATTCTGAATATTTACGTAGTGCATGTAGTGCGTAATTTTATGCACGCGAGTAATGCCTCGAACTATTTCACTACTATGAGTCAGTAACTAAGTCAGTCTTTGCCCACTGAGCAAGAGGCGTTCGAGTCAGGTGTCATCGGTAATTTCCGTCGGCCGGCATGTAGTAATTGAACACGCCACTTCTCGAGCCGTCTACATAATTAGACGGGTGTGGGATTCGCAGGTGCGAAAAGCTGTGTTTAGGCTATAAGGTTTGCTCAACAACCAGTCACGCGGTACTTTAAGAGAACGGCGAGCCGATAAGGCTGGCCTTCAGAGAATCATCCACCACCACCATTCAGCTCTATCTGATAAGCGCCCATGACAACCTTTTCAGCCCAGTCAGTGCAAATTCCTCTTAAAATATACGACTGGGGAGACAGCGCTGGGGCCGTGAAAGCATTGACCTTCTTTCCTGACGGAAAGCGCGTAGTGACCGCTGGACACGACGACACTTCAACGCGGGTATGGGATCTGGAAAATGGAACCGAAGACGGGGAGCGTCTTTTAGGGTGCCACACAGAGCCAACTCTGAGTGTTGCCGTTTCCAAGTACGGGAAGGAGATAGTAACGGGTGGGTCAGACGGCAAGACGGTCGTGTGGAATGCAGAAACCCGCACGGTATCCAAAATACTGCACGCCGGGCCAGATGGGACGAAGATCCTCTGCGTAGCATTCAACAATACCAGTTCTCCTATGCTCGTCGCATCCAGTGGTTCAGACGGCGTCGTTCGGTTCTGGAAGCTTGGCGCCGACGAATATTCGAACCCTATGAAGCAATTGGTAATCCCGAACAAGCCCACAGTTTCTTCTATCGCATTCGCCCCTGGTGTCAACTACATTGCAGTTGCATCCTACGATAAGAAAGTACGGATCTATGAAGTGTATAGCGGGAGAGGTGAGACCCCGCTGGCCACGTTTGACGCCCACACCCTTTTTGTGTCGTCGCTCGCCTGGTTCCCTGCTGGCCAACAGCTAGTATCTGGGGGAGACAAGACGGTGTACGTCTGGAACATGCGGACCATCAGGGAGCAGGAGGTTTTCCCAAGGATGCTGGTGGGACACGGCAAGCTGGTGAAGACCGTTGCAGTCACCCCCGATGGGAGGTTTATAGCGAGCGGGGGTAGCGATGGGACGGTGAGGTTGTGGAATGCGGTAACTGGGGTTCAGATTGGATCGCCTCTGTCGATTGGATATCCTGCTTTTGCAGGTGTTGACATCGTGGCTTTCTCCCCGGATGGGAAGGTACTTCTCAGTATCGACAAGAATGGGGGTTATTTATGGGATATGAACTACCTCGAAGTAGAGGAGGGGATTCAGGGTATGAGGCGTGTGATAGACGACCTTGTCATATCTTCAGCGGAACAACAGTTGGAGATGCAGGAAATTTTCAAAGATGAGGTACGGTGTGTCCACATGTCGATTTTCGCGCTGACGCATTATATTGTACATACGACCAGATGGACAAAATGTGTCAAACGTATGAACAACAACTTGCTGATCTGCGGCACGAGCTGGGGCAAGTCAGGATAGTAGAGGAAGAGAGACTCAACCTATTCCAGGCCGCCCATGATACAGCTATGAAAACCCAGGAAGAGGCGTTCCGTAGCCTGCACAAGGCCCTGCATGACGAAATGCATGCACAGGAAAGCCGATTTGGCAGGGAAAGAGCCGCTTGGGAGGCCCAGATCCATGCCCTGCGCTCTGATGTCCAAGCACTGGTTCAAACGCAGGAAAAAGGCTTAAATCTGTTGGAGGACGTAGAGAAGACGCAGAAGAGAGGTTTGAAGGAGCTTCATGGTGCCCAGAAAAAGGCAGAGGAAACGCAGGAGCAGCAGTACAAAGACATGAAAAAAGGCTTACAGGAGCTTGTGGCACTAACGTACGCTTCACTTTTCACTATCGAATCGGCAAGGCTTGTGTGCTGACCATTGGTGCAGCAAAAAGCCGCCAACCAATGTTGTTCCTGGACCAGCGGCAAACCGTTTTGGGTCCAACTGATTGAAAGAAATGCCAGATTTTGTGAGTTGCACAGCCTAGGATCTCCTCTCTTTGCCTGACAAGTGACGATCGGGTACGAAGAATACGCTCGAAGTGTTCTTCTTGTCCGGTAGCCATTGGTCCCCAGCCATTTTGATCATCAACTTTCTTTCTTGTGTGATTCAAGTTGTATGTAATTGTATTTCCAGGCCCGTCGAGGGTGATTGTCGTACTGCTGGACAAGGCAATAGCGCAATGGTTCTTCGAGTTCTTCGTTGGAAGACAACCCCCTTAGTTTTCGATATCTTGGCTTCTTCCTATTATCACTGCCTGTACATGTCGCCCGTGCGTATTAATGGTGCGTATTAATGCCGTCTTTATAGCCTCCTAGGAAATGTAGGGTGTGATATGCCTTTTCTTATTGTTTCGAATCTGTTGGTTTTGTTGAGGCCGTGAGTTGGCCGTGAGTTAGTACAAGCCACAAAGGTCCCACAAAGGGAATACAACAAACTTGAAGTGTCGCATTCCTTATCAAATTATCGTCCTCGTCCGCTCAAACCATAAACTTGAACCAAGCCTATCGACATTGGGTTCATCGATCATCCACAATCAGATCGTGTTGATGACCACTCAATGGATAGGCAAGGAAAAGAGTTCCGTCAGGATGCCCAAACAATGTGGTGCTAATGAC
>Ga0307517_10008161_pt1 | contig 15060 bp, 13 predicted proteins | sample 23_EM_MG_FD_194515 | JGI IMG/M metagenome (GOLD analysis project Ga0307517, IMG submission 194515) | Populus trichocarpa ectomycorrhiza microbial communities from riparian zone in the Pacific Northwest, United States - 23_EM | ecosystem: Host-associated > Plants > Roots > Unclassified | place...
AGCTCTGGGGAGCTGTGGGCCACAGTAGCGATCTTCTAGGACATGTCATATTTATGTTAGTTTGTTATAGAGTTGTCTTGCATCTTGAATTGAACTTCACTCCAAACAAAAACCAAGCCTGACACCGTATTGTCTCTGGCTCTGCAGACAAATCAGTGCGGGTGTGGGATGCCTCAATGGGCAAGATGCCAAATGTGTTAGAGGACCACACTGAACTAGCTGCATTTTCACTCAATAGTAAATTTGCCACTAATGACAAATCCGTGCATGAGTATGTCCAGCAGAAGAAAGTGGACTCATTTGGCTACCACAAGTACACTGGCTGGCTGCTTTCTCCACAAGGAGAACACTATCTCATGTTTGTGCCAATTACTGCAGGGCTGCCTGACTCTTCTGATATTCTTACCTTACCACAATCTGCATCTGTTGATTTCACATCCTCTACCCTTGGTTCTGAATGGTGCAATTGTTTTTCCTTGTAGGCTATTGTTCATCTCAATTACTTTCCCAGTTCTTTACCATCACTGTTATGATCTTGGATCTTATCAGTATGATTATATCTTATCACACAGATTATTTTTTCCTTTCAGTACTTGTGCACTTCCTCCATCATTTTCTTTTGTCATCACACTTCACATCTTCTATGTCTATTTACATCTCTGATTCTATTTTTGACTTGTTCTATTCTTGACTTAATTCACATATCTTTGTGTGTACTTACTAATTCTTCTCCTAGTTATGGTTGATGGTCTGTGCTTGGATAGTGTAGTATAAAAGCCTAGATACTTTCACTTGTGTTCTTTAGCTGGTTTTCATTTGTTATGATCTCTCAATTTCATCTTATCTCACTGTTATCTTATCATCATATGGACACTTTTCACATTTCAATGCAGCCTTAACACAGCCACACGCCTCCTCCATCATTTCCTTTTGTCATCGCGTATCGCGCCTTTCATGTCTATTTATAGTATGGGCTATGTTTTCTTGACTCTTATTTTGACTCATCGTATGGAGGACTCATTCTTTAGACTCGATACTAGTACAAGTATCGACTCATACTCTGACTCTTGACCTAGTCATAGTAGATGGTCTGTGCACTAGCTAGTAGTATAAGTACTTTGATACTTTCACTTGTATTCCTTAGCTAGTTCTCGTTATCCAATGATTCTTCTAGTCCATGAACTGCGAACTCCCTTGAGGATCTCCCTCAACTTCTCAGATAGCTGATTAGATTATCATGTGCAAACACATATCTTCAAAGCCTTAACAGAAGAACTAGCTACCCCTGTCTGAGATAGCCTCTGACCCTGTCACGCTATCCACTGCTCAACGAACGAACCGATTGGACGACATACAAGGAACGACCCCTTGTGGATTAACATTTGATTTAACAGAAGAACCTTTGTGAGCGGGAAGACCCCAGCTCCTTGACCAACAAAAAGACAAGACGTCTTTCCGAGTACCAGAGAGTGACTCAGACAAAGAAGACCGACAACCGTTCAATTACTGGAACAACAGACCAATGACATTTAATCTGAACCCTTGAGTAGAAAGAAACACATGATCATTGTTCTCGAGACCACCATCGAGACAAGAAGGCACGACATCAGGATCAGCATCCTTCCACAGTATCGAGAATCAAGACGAATTTGAACCAACCGACGAACCCACACTCCACTACGAGTTGGAACCGGAACCCGAAACAGAAACCCGACACTACGAACCCGAACCTGAACCCAAACCAATTACCGACATGGTAGGACCAGGAGGACCTGCAAACCCACAAAACCCAGCAATGGACGTTGACCATGAAGGAAAGAGTTACCTTAAGAAACCCGAACCATTTGATAGAAATCGACGAGAAGTCAACAATTTCATCTACTCATGCAACCTCTTCTTTGAAGGAAGTTCTGACAAAGACTTCCCCACCGACAAACAGAAGATCATCTTTATCCTCTCCTACATGAGCGAAGGAGAAGCCTTTCGCTGGAGAAAGAACTATATCGAGACAATCGTCAAACAAGCAGATGGATCTTATACCTGGCCAACCAAGGCGGTATTCCTCACCACTTTCAAGGCCGCCTTTCTAAATGAAGACAAGAAAGAAGAATCCATCAGGAAACTCGATTACATCAACCAAGGAAATCGAACAGCCAAAGAATACATTAATGAATTTCGACTCACAGTCAGCAAAGCTGGACTACCAACCAACAACGACATGATTATCCGAACCTTCCGAAAGGGACTCAACTGAGCCCTTGCTACCAGGATCCTGTACTCTGACAAGAAACCCGATGCTCTTGGAGACACCGCTACCAAGAAAGGATGGTACACCATTGCCATCGAATATGACAGAGTTCATCGAGACAATGTCCAAGCTCTCAACGACCGACCAGACAAACCGACAGGACGACAACAGACTTTTCCCAACAAATTCCAACAAGTTTATGGATGAGGATATACAGCTGGCCCAGCTTACCAAAGAGGAAACCAATTCCAACCACAATATGATCCAAATGCCATGGACATCGACGTCGTCTCCACCATGATCAACGCAATGACCTATGAACAATGAGGAGAGTTCCTAAAGAAAGGACTCTGCTTCAAATGTGGACAACCGGGACATGTCGCTCGAGACTGTCTGATCCCCAACAAACTGAGGAACCCCTACAACAACCGAACCAACTTCACTCCCCGATCAAACAATCCATTCAAACGAAACGATACAAATGCACCAAAGAAATTAGGGCCACACGAGATCAACAAATATATCCGTGCCCTCACCACTGAAGAACGCGACACCCTTTTCGATATTGCTGAAGAAGATGATGACAAGAAAGGACTGAAAGAACAGGATTTTATCTGAGGAGAACTGGGTCGACGACAGTTTCTCCTACTTTGAATATTTCTCGAGCTTACTCTATAGTACATGGTCATGTTGATAATAAACTGCTTGAAGTTCCCACGAGCATTATCCATGACCATGGAAATGAGAAGTCAGAAATATCAAAAGTCGAAACGAAAGCCCTGATAGACTCAGGCGCTGAAGGCAAATTCATTGATCAGAATTACGCATGAAAACTTGGGATCAAACAAATGGCATTGGGAGAACCGATCAAAGTTCTTAACATAGACAGAACACGGAACAAACGAGACACCATCACCCACTACACGGAAATCGATCTACAAATTGGCGATCAAACGGAACGACAACGGCTTTACATCACTGGACTAGGGAAACAGAAGATCATTCTAGGTTTCACCTGGTTACACCAGACGAATCCTGATATCAACTGGCAAACTGGCGACATTAGATGGCGACCTATTGAGGCAAATGAGGACTGTGCAATTCTACCAGTTAACATGCCTGAACAAGGTAGTGAGGAATGGGTAGAATTTCACGGTAACGAGACCCTCCACCCATCTATTGAAGAAGTCGAAGATGAAGAAGAATGGAAAAACTCTTCTTTGAATGAATCAGACCTTGACGACTTCAATGAAATCATCATTCGCTACATCGGAACGGACGAATCGCTTACGGACCTCTGGAACGGACCCTGGCCTGATGAGGAAGACTTCCTCTCAGAGATATCAATCAACGCCACACTTTCACCTTCTCAAGAATTTGCGATCAAACAAGATGAAGGGAAAGAGAAACAAACAGTCGAAGAAATTGTACCCCCAGAATATCACGAATACTTGGACATCTTTCAAGAAGAAGTTGTATGCTTCCCAAAGAAATGAACTTGGGATCATGCCATTGACATGAAGAATGGATTTGAACTGAAAGCATTCAGATCTTATAATCTAACACCAGAAGAACAACACCAACAAGCCGAATTTATCCAAGAAAACCTGAAGAAAGGATACATCCGACCATCGAAATCACCTATGGCATCTCCTTTCTTCTTTGTTTCAAAGAAAGACAGAAGACTCAGACCAAGACTACCGATACCTCAACCAATGGACGATCAAAAACACACATCCCCTTCCTTTAATCTCCGACATCATGGACAAAATCAAAGCCTCTGGAGCCAAATACTTCACCAAATTTGACATACGATGGGGCTACAACAATGTCCGAATTAAAGAAGGCGACGAATAGAAAGCTGCATTTAAAACCAATATGGGATTATTCGAACCAACGGTCATGTTCTTTGGGTTACGCAATTCCCTGGCGACATTCCAAGCGATGATGAACGACATCCTGAAAGATGAACTTGCTGAGGGAGGGGTCATTGTTTATATAGATGACATCCTGATCTTTTCAAAAACCAAAGACAAACTGGAAGAATTAACCAAAAGAGTACTCCAATGACTTTGAGAAAACGACCTCTACCTCAAACCCGGCAAATGCGAGTTCTGTAAAACTTGAATTGAATATCTTGGCCTTATTATCGAAGAAGGCAAGATGATGATGGATCCTGGCAAACTCAACGGAATCCGAGATTGGCCAATCCCGAAGAGCGTTAAACAAGTCTGCTCATGGCTTGGATTCGGAAACTTCTACCAACAATTTATCAAAGGATTTTCACACCTCGCACAACTGCTCAATCAACTTCTCAAGAAAGACTGACCATTCCTATGGGATAACGATGCACAATGATCCTTCGATGAAATGAAGAAATGATTCACCGAAGAACCCGTCCTTATGATGCCCAATCAGACAAGACCCTTCCAAATCGAATGCGATGCATCGAAATGGGCATCAGGAGCAGTCCTCACACAACTCGACATTAATGGAGCCCGACACCCCTGCACATTTATCTCCTGAACTTTCTCCCCGACGGAACGGAACTACGAAATCTATGACCGAGAACTTCTTTCTGTGATCCAAGCCCTTCAAGAATGGCGTCATTACATTCAAGGATCAAACCACGAGACGACCATCTATTCAGATCACAAGAACCTTACCTATTTCCGGAATGCACAAAAGTTAAATTGCAGACAAGCGCGATGGTCACTTTTGTTATCAGAATTTGACATCAAATTGATTCACATCCCTGGAGAACGAATGATCCTATCCAACACCTTATCCCAGCGACCCGATTTTATCCCTGACAAAGACACCGACAACGAAGACATGATTCTACTACCAGACAAATTGTTCGCGAAAATACCCTCCCTGACACCACAACAGACACCATTGTTCCAATGACCACAGATATCGATCCAATTGATCAACCTTGATCTACAATGGAAGATTGCAAACTCAAACAATTTCGACATGGAAGCAATAGATGCGATCAATCTATTACTTGAGAAAGGACCCACAAATCTATGACACAACCTTGAAGACTGGACAACGGAAGAATTTGAAGGAAAGAAGGTCTTATTCTTTCAAGGAAAGAACTATATCCCAAAAGATCAAGAACTCTGATGAGAAATCACATCCCAATACCATGACATAATCTCTGCAGGACAAAATCGAAACCCTTAATGCTATTAAAGAATATTATTGGTGGCCAGGAATACGAACTTTCATCAAAAACTACGTCAAAGGATGCGGAATTTGTCAACAATTCAAAATAAATCGGAATCCCTCCAATCCCTCTTACAACCCTATTGCTGGACCCACAACCACTTGACCATTCGCCAATTGCTCTATGGATTTAATCACAGATTTACCACCAATCACTCTCCCAAACAGAACCATTGTAGACGCGGTCTTGTCCATGGTGGACCATGGCCTTATGAAAGGCGTAGTCCTAACCCCTTGCGCAAAGACCCTCACTGAAGAAGGAGCCGCCGAAATTTTACTCAATCATGTCTACAAATGCTTTGGACTCCCTGACACCATTATCTCTGACCGAGACCCCCAATTCACCACCAAATCCTTCCAAGAACTCCTCAAACTCCTTGGAGTCAAATCGAAATTGACCATGGCCTATCATCCTCAAAGTGACAGAACCACGGAATGCTTCAATCAAGAAATCGAAGCTTACATCGGAATTTACTGTTCATCGAATCCTGAAATCTGGCACAAATCCATTGGAACTATGGAATTCACCCACAACAACCACCGACACTCCGACCGACAACGAACAGCATTCAAATTAATGCTAGGATCATCCCCTGTGGCTATACCAACATCTTTGGAGAACACCAAATTCCCTTCTGTCGAAGATAAACTCCAACGACTTCAGAAAGATCGAGAAGAAGCACTAGCCACACACGAACTCGCCCGAAAGAGAATGGCTGAACACTGGAAGAACAAATTCACTGGATTCAAACAAGGACAACAAGTCTGGCTTGATACACGGAATGTCAAAACCCTTTATCACAGCAAAATGGCCCCAAAACGAGAAGGACCCTTCAAGATTTCAGAAGTCCTTGGACCATTGACATACCGCCTACAACTCCCTTCTACTTGGAGAATCCACAACGTCTTCCATGCAGTGCTCCTTATGCCTTATACCGAAACTGAAGTTCACGGACCCAACTATCTCTGACCACCACCTGATATCGAAAACAATGAAGAACGATGGGAGATCGGAGCCATCCGAAACCACCAAAGATGGGGCTGAGGCAGTTACCAATACGAAGTCTTATGGAAAGGCTATCCGATTACTGAGACAACGTGGGAATCGGCCACGTGTTTTGAAAATGGAGGAGAAGAAATTCTTCAAGAATACCGACACCGCCTCCACCTCGATACCGCCAAAAATGGACAACAAAATTTACACCTTCACACTCGTCAACCCGGAAGGAAAAGAAACCCTTCTAACAACAACACAATACATTCCCAAAAAGGTGTGGCATGCATCCGCATACCCCCATCCCGATCTAGCACCACCAATGGATGAAGAATGAGCCGTCGTCTTCTCAACACCATATTCTCCGACACCGCCATCCCTCTACCACAGAATCAAATGAAAAGTATCGGCAATGTTTTGAGAGTGAGATACACCACCTTGTCTCATTCATTTAAAAACTCGACCCACACTGACAAACATTATCCCAGAACATCTACCTGGTTAACCAGATAAATGGTCTACAGTTACTGCACCACCAACACCTATCACAGTTTCTACAAACCCACCTACGCCGACATCGTCTCCAACAAAAACCCTCTTGAAACCCGTGACCCCCTGGCCTTCCCCACTTTTCGATGAATTCACGCTAGCCTTAATTGGCAATTTTGCAATTCGGGACATTCCCATTCCATCCCAAACAATTACTGCCCCTTCCATTATTTCTAAAACGGGCCAACTCCATGTCCCAATCACCAGATTCAGAAATGCTCAGACTCCCCAGAATCCCCATTATAGAATATTCCCCAAACAACGACCTCCAACAAATCACCCTCGTCCTTCCCCCGAACCTTGACCTTCATCACCATTCAAAATCATGTTGTGAAGATCAGCAACCTCTACATCACACCCCTCTTCTCCACCACTGTATGAATTGGACGCCAACAAATTGTTTGAACTGTCAGAAAAAGATTATGGTTCAGATGAAATCATTGATCTCATTGGCGACAACAACTTAGTACGACGAACTTGGATGCACTTTCAACATTGCCAACACACCACATGGAGATTGGAAAGAGAAGCACGACAACAAAAAGAAATCACCACACCCTCTTTGAACACCTTCGAATGGACGGAATTAATGAAATACTCCGCCCGATGATCCGACAACCGATATCATCATCGACAACATATTTTACTGCTTCCTCTTCAATGCCCTCTTTATCTCCACCTTGTCCCAACAATCCTGAACCACCGACAGATGACTCTGTGCTCCTAGCAACCCGCTCAACACTGACATCATCCTTCGAAGAAGGGATAAACCCCCAACGACCCATTGTAATTTTCGACGAATCCTCTTCATCTGAGTCTCCTACCCCATCACCACCATCATCATCATCATCATCGTCATCATCAAGAAGAAAAAGAGCCGGGTCACCACTTCCTTGACAATGACGGGGTCTTCGAAGAATTTGATCCATGGTTGCAGGGCCCTCAAGATCTTAATTCAAATCTGGAATCTTCGGTCTAGAACAGGGGTAATGTTATGATCTCTCAATTTCATCTTATCTCACTGTTATCTTATCATCATACAGACACTTTTCACATTTCAACACAGCCTTAACACAGCCGTGCACCTCCTCCATCATTTCCTTTTGTCATTGCGTATCGCGCCTTCCATGTCTATTTATAGTATGGGCTATGTTTTCTCGACTCTTATTTTGACTCATCGTATGGAGGACTCATTCTTTAGACTCGATACTAGTACAAGTATCGACTCATACTCTGACTCTTGACCTAGTCATAGTAGATGGTCTGTGCACTAGCTAGTAGTATAAGTACTTTGATACTTTCACTTGTATTCCTTAGCTAGTTCTCGTTATCCAATGATTCTTCTAGTCCACGAACCGCGAACTCCCTTGAGGATCTCCCTCAACTTCTCAGATAGGCTGATTAGATTATCGTGTGCAGACACATATCTTTGAAGCCTTAACATTTAATCTCAGTGATTCTTCTAGCCTTATGAACTCTTAATTTTTATCACCTTCTGAGTGCTCCTACAAGTTGACTGGAGTGTTTCATATACCTCAGGCCACTATTCTAAATAGCCACTGGTTGATATGGCCCTCACCGGCATGACTTGTGCACCGAAAGTTAAATATATGATGTACATAAAGGAAGAAACTAAGGAATACTAATTTTTATAATCTTGCAAGTGCTCCTAAAAGTTAACCCGAGTCTTTCATATACCTTGGGCAACAATTCTAAACAGCCACCAGTTGATCTGGCCCATGCCAGTGAGAGGTGCAACATGAGTCTGACTAAAGAAACAACAAACACAAAACAAACACACAAGTGGAGCGAGGCTCAATGACCAAGCGACGTGATCCACACAAAATGACACTAATAAATCCTGACTGTGACTGTGGGTATGTAATTTGTTTGAATCTCGACAATGCAAGGGCTTAGTTTGCCACCTCGCGGTTCGTTTATTGTGGTGAGGAGTTATTCACAATCAATTCTAAGATTGGGAGGTCTTTAGAAATGATCTTCCAAAGACGTACAATTTTTATGCAAGGTTTTATTTGGATAGAAAGAGTAATCTTGTTGTATTGCTCGATTTCGAAGATATAAAGTAATTCTGCACTTTCTGAATCGAAGACAATGTTCAATATGCTCTGTGGTCTGTTTCAACTGTTCACAAGGCCTGTTTCAGCCATCTGATGCAACAATCAAATCAAATAAGCACTCTAGCTCAATGTCTGTCTGTTCTGTTCGCAAAATCTTGTCTTTATCTTGTACTGATCTCTCACAATGAAGTCAAACATCTCAATCTTTTCATTCTTGCACTGGGGCCTCACCCAGTCGACCAACAAAAAAGTTAAGAAGGTTGCTTGTTTTTATTCTACAAATCTTTGAACTTATATACTGTACCTACTATTTGTCTCAATCTTTACAATAAAACATAATCACATCTAATTCATATAAATAATGTCCATTACTTGTTTCGAAGATCTGCAAGCCGCCTGACTTATTTCTAAGTCTGAAACGCCTTGAGGAATCTAAGGAACACTATCTCAGACACGTGTTCTGTATTCCATTTTCTTGGCTCTTGGTGGTCCCTCTGGTCCACCATGTAAGTAGTTTTGCCGTGTACACATTCCTACCCCCCCTTGTTTTTATTTTGTCAGGCGATCCCTTTGCCTAAGCAGGCAACTGGCAGATCCCGTTGCATTTATTTGATGCCACCACCTGTTGTCTTATCTTTCTGTGCATGACCTTTATCTACTTGATCTCATTGGTTCCACACCTGATCGAATTTCCCAATGATTGCTGACCACCATTTCTGTTCCTAAGTTTCAAGGCTCAAGACCGCCGTCTTCAACGTGCACATCTTTAATTGAGTCTAACTTCGATGGAGGCCTTGCTATCCTTTCCTTAGGTAGGCTAATAGTCTAAATGTTGTGTCTCTTCTAATCTCTCATTTCCTGAGATCAGTTCCTTCTCAGACACACACTACTGCTACCAAAGAAGGTAACTGATGAATAGTGTTTGAAAGTCTGGTCTGGTCCGGTTATTGAGCCCTCGGTGGCTCTAACCGAGACCGAGACTGGTTAGCATTGTCTCCAAAACTCAAAATAACCGGACCGAACCGCTGCAAACGGGTTATGGTCGGTTAACAGCAGTTAGTCCCGGTTAGGTAACCAGTTGTAACTGGTTATGGTCAAGTTGTGGTTATGACCAGTTACTAACTGGTAGTAACCGGTCATAACTGGTTATTTATGTGTAAATTACTGACTTAATATATTAACTCTAATGTAAATATACAAGCTTGCGGGAGGAATGGGGCAAGTGAGGCAGCATGTTGGTGAAACGCCGCCTCACATCCTTTTGGACCAGGCTCGGCGCACAGAGGGGTGTAAGCAGACGAAAGTGGTCGATACACCTGCACGTCATCGATACGCCCACCCTGCTGTTGAGACGCCCGCCCCCTGTTGATACGTCTGCCATGTCATTGATATGCCCATCCTGCCATCGATAATCGAGATGCCTTCCCGCCATCAATACACCTGCCCACCGTCGATAGGCCTGTCGTCGATACACCCACCCACCATCCCCCGCCGACACACCCATCCTGCTGTCGATACGCCTGCACCCTGTCGAATCTCGATATGCCCACCCCTTTGTCAATACACCCATCCCAGTGTCGTTGTTGTGGTCCACAGTGCTGGAGACGACGTGGCAGGGGGCCGCAAATGCCCACATCCCTCAACGAGGGGAGGGGCAAAGAGAGAGTTTGCGTGGTGAGTGACGCAGCCGGCTGGTGTTGAGTGGGTGGGTGATGCAGTGGCGGTTGTGGTTGAGGTGGCGATGGTGGTGTCAATTTGCGTGGCTTGCCCCGAAGTGGGTATTCGCCATGGCCTCGACAAAGTGGCGGTGGGGACTTGCGGTTGAGGGTGGTGGTGGGAACGAGAAGAGGTGATGTGGCAGTTTCCAATGGGATCGTCACACAGGTGACTAGAATCATTATAAGTCACACATCTTTGAATTAGCTATAACTATTTTAATTCTGTACCAAAAATTATGTTTTTAGGGTCGTTCAAAAGCTCGTAAATAGGGGAATAATTCAGTATAATTTTAGTGTTGAAAGACCGGTCAGGACCGGTCACAACCGGTCTTTGTCGATTAGTCATGTTTCTAAATTTGGGACTAACCGCTAACTGGACCGTGGTTACGGTTAGAATCGGTTAGGTAATTTTGCGGTCTTGATCGGTTATGGTCTGGTTTGGTCCCGGTTATTTTCCAGTTAACTAACCTAACTTCCAAACACTACTGATGAATGCCATCACATTTATTTGATGCCACCACACCTTGTCTTATCTTTCTTCGTGTGACTTATCTCTTGATCTAGTGCCTGATCAAAATCACTGATGATCTTTGACCACCGCATCAGTCTCTTAGATTTGGGACTTAGGACTGTCATTTTCAATGCGCACACCTTTAGTTGAGTCTGCCTTTGGCAGACTTCGTACAAGCCCAATCTTAGACAGCCTTTTATTCCAGATGTGGAGTTTCCTTTGTCCCTGGTCTATAGCTTTCTAAGTTCAACCCTTTTAGCTAGATGCTACCACTACCAAAGAAGGTAACCAGTAATTGCCATTGCATTTGTTAGACGCCTCATGCTGTTTTAGATCAATTCTCGCATGATCACATTGTTATCTCTCAGGCTGCACTTCTGATCACAGCCCTCAGTGATCTTCAGCAGCCTTATCTGACTTTGTATTTCGGTATGCTAGACCGCCATCTTTGACTATCCATGCATCTTCTTAGATATATTATATCTTCGATGGCCTCCATCTAGTCTCTGCCTTAGATAGTTCTTTTTTATCTTAGAAATTGGGTCCCCAGAATATAATCATCAGTTTCTAAGATTCTCTCAGATCTTCGGCAAGCTTATTCTTCACTTCACCCTTGGTAATCGATGCTTCTAGTTTCCTAACTCAGAAGATTAGGTCTTAGAGCAATTTCTAAGGTTGCCTATTACTCCGAGATGTCTCCAAGTCTACAGATGCAACCTATTTCTTAGATTGTGCATGCTGTTGCTACTGTCACTCCCTATTTGGGTGCTTTTCTTAGAAACCTTAGTCACCAAAGGCTCATCGACCAGGTTCTCATCATGTGCCTCTGCTATTATCCTTCTGAACTGTGTAGTCATTATTTCAGGTGAGAATTCGCAAAAATTCGCAATTTCAGGGCCAGTTGCTCAACCGGCCTATCACCGGCCTGACTTGTGCACCAATATTTAAATATATGATGTACATACAGGTAAAAACTGAGGGATATTAATTTGTATAACCTTCTGAGTGGCCCAGAGTGGCCTTAACATGTGACCGTTGTGTTGCATACACATTGGGCCACTATTCCAAACAGCCACTGGTTGATATGGCCCTTGCCAGCCTCACTTGTGCACCGAAATTTAAATATATCATGTACATAAAGGGAGAAACTGAGGAATATTAATTTTTATAACCTTCCAAGTGCCCCTAAAATTTGACCATTGTGTTGCATATACATTAGGCCACTATTCCAAACAGCCACTGGTTGATATGGCTCTCACCAGCCTGACTTCTGCACTGAAATTTAAATATATCATGTACATAAAGGTAGAAACTGAGGAATATTAATTTTTATAACCTTCTGATGATAAGGGTTGTTTTGGTTCATACATGAACCTTTACAATTTAATACTATTATCTATGATCTTACAATTGGAATAAGGAGTTAATAAGGATCATTAGTGAGACCCAGACTAGTTGATCAAGTGAACGCGCGCGTACATCAATAATGACGAATTACGAGCACTAAAGAGACTTGCGCGTGGCTTATAATTAAGTCCAAGCAAGTGTACTTGATATGCGAGCACTCTTAGAGTCATAACCTTAAGTCCCACTATCAATAATGAAGTGTGGCCGCGTCGTCTAGTAACTACAAAGCATATCAATGGGTGTTACTACATATGCGTGCACGTAACAAAGGGAAGGGGGACAAAAAAACTCAAAAACTCAAAAACGCGAGCAGAATGAAGCCAGACCCTGATAGAGCTTAGGGGCTGCTGCATGCACGCATTTATGTCCAAATTAGGAAATGCACACAGCACGCAGGCACAGATGATGATCCAAGTTGAAGATGGATCACATCAGACAAATAATGATTGCAACCGATTAAAAAGATACCCGCATGGGTTCAACAGCCGCGTGCCTATACCAATAGCCATTCTATTGAACCGGTTAACTATGCTCGCAATAACTGTTTTATATTGTTCCTGTTTCTCTGTTTCCGTTCCGTCTTATTTCACATTCATCATCTTATTTCACGTTCATTTGTAAAAGTCTTGGCCTTTAAACAGTATAAATATGCTCGCAAATCAAGTAGTACAGCAGTTAATTGCCCCTGCTTGCATTTGCGAGCAGCGTGTTCAATTAGACTCTAGCAGTGTGGAGTTTGAAGCGCAGACTAGTGTGTGATTAGTTCATGTTAGAGTCAAGTTGTGAAGCATTGTGCTCGCATTTTGGATCAGTCCAAGTGCTCGCGTTTTGTGATAAAGTCTCGTTACGTTTAAAGACTTTGGCCTAAGAAGCTAGTCTCTCGTTCTCATAGATGCACCAAACGCAGGTGTTGGTCTCATGTCACGTACAGACTCACTAGATGTAGGTGTAGTCTTTGATCGTTCGTGCACACATGTATTCGTTGTCTCATAATCAAGGTGCTCACACTTGTGATTCTTGCACGTTGTCTGTTGTATCTTTGATACATTTTTGAAGTCCCATATAAACACGTATTACATTTGCGCGCGCGCTTTGTTTTACAAGCCCAGAAGTCTCCCCCTCACACTATACAACATGTGATTTGTGTTTTTGAGATTGGTGTTGATTTGGTGTTGGTGTTTGTGGGTTTTGGCTTGTTCCAGATCTGCTCGCATTTGCCCTTTTCACCCCATAGCAAAGATCACGCTCTTCACCGAGTGCTCCTAAAAGTTGACTGGAGTGCTTCATGTACCTTGGGCCACTATTCTAAATAGCCACCGGTTGATGTGCAGCTCACCAGCCAGATATGTGCACCAACATTTTAATTTCTCATGTACCCAAAGGTAGAAACTGAGGAATATTAATTTTTATTACCCCCCAAGTGCTGCTACAAGTTGACCCGAGTGTTGCATATACCTCAGGCCACTATTCTGAACAGCCACTGGTTGATGTGCAGCTCACCAGCCTGATCTGTGCATTGAAATTTAAATATATAATGTACACTACCTTGGCAAAAAGATTGTCCGACAACTTTTTCAAGAAAAATAGGATGTATCTTCAGAAAATCTCAATTCTTTCCAAAGGTTTATTGGTTACGATGAGCCTCTGTACCTATACTAGGCAGCAAGAGGAAAAAAGAATAGGCTGCAGGATTTGCAGCACGTGTTAGGCATCTCAAAGTGTTGAGTGTCATGACCATGGGATATTTAAATGTGTTGTGTCCAACAACTTTGCCTCTGCCTTCCTTCCTACTGAAAACCACACTTCCAGAATAATCAGGTTATGTTATTAATCTTTTTATGGCTCCAAATACAACTCCAACAAAATCTGCAAAAATCTGCACAATGAGAGCAGCAGGATACTCAAAGATGAAATTCAAGCCACTTTAATTGGTTGTCACGATCTCTCCGACCGCCAAATCAGCTGCATTGTGAAGAGATATGGAGAGAAGAAAAACTACTATGAAGTTGGACATTCAACAGGCCAACCTCCCAAGCTTACACCCCATGATATGTGTATTGCTTGTCGACACTTGGCAAATTGGACTGCCCATGATGCATCAGACCTCCAGCATGAGTACTTCCCAGCAGTTTCTGTGGATACCATCAAGCGTGCACTTCAAGGAGAAGGTCTTGGACCTCATATTCACTGCACACATCAGGAAAATGACCTTTGGTCCTAAAGCAACCTAGGTAATTTCAACTTTCCCAAAGCAACTTTGACACTCTAGGTTGCTTTAGATGTCTTTGGAAATGATCAAATTCCCTAAGTCTCTCTGGTGG
>Ga0307517_10008162_pt1 | contig 15060 bp, 16 predicted proteins | sample 23_EM_MG_FD_194515 | JGI IMG/M metagenome (GOLD analysis project Ga0307517, IMG submission 194515) | Populus trichocarpa ectomycorrhiza microbial communities from riparian zone in the Pacific Northwest, United States - 23_EM | ecosystem: Host-associated > Plants > Roots > Unclassified | place...
GGCGTGGAACACATGGCCCGGGAAAGTATGCTTGGCGCCGGTCCAGGCTCTGGAGCTATCCTCACCGCCTTTTGAACCTGATTCACTGGACCAATGACACGGATGCGTACTTCATGTTCCCCACTGCGCTTGCTCAGTAAATGGAAGCAGTGAATATGATCACTCACAGTAATGCAAGATCACAAAGAGTAAACCTGACCATCTTTTGCTGGAGGGCATCCAGCTCGACCCAAGCGTCGCCAGCGGGGTGGGTGATCTTGATGGTTCCTTTATACGATTTGTACTGATGGCGTCCTACCACCATTACCCGTTTTCCGATAAATATCTTATTGGGATCTTCCCCCTTGGAGCTGGAAATATTGTGCTGAGTCCTCCCTCGCAAGGTCTGTACGAATGGTGGACTGAAAAACTCGATATCCGCTGTGGCCGCTGAGATCTGGATCACCAATATGTTAGTGAATTTGAGCGACGATTGGATTTACACACCTCAAAACCTTTCTCAACATTGAGTACACTCACAGAGCCCTGTAGCACATCCACTATCCAGCCGGTACTGCCTGTATGCGTCCCGCGTAAGATCATGACCTCGTCACCAATTCGAAATACCCTCCGAACTGAGTCCACCAGAATCTCCTCTTCAAGGCCCTGGGATTCCATGTATACGGCAACCGCCTTTTCATCCACCCGGGTAACTCGCCCAAATATTCCTCGATACTCGCCCCTGACAACCTTCACCCGATCGCCAATGTTTACTTGCAGACTCGATAGACTGGCGCTGACCCTACAATAAGTGTCTTCAAAAAGCCATGGACACTGTCGGAAAGTGTCAAGCAACCCCTTAGAAGGAAGGTCATCCTGTGGGCGCATCAAATCAACACTGCTCAGAGGAGAGACTATGAAACCCTCAGGAGTAAAGGATTGTCCACGAAAAGCCACCAGGTGCCCATTAGGTACATCAGAGACGGCGTCCGAACCAAATACCCTCCGTAGCACAAATGGCGGCTGAAGGATCTGTTCTGGTCTTGTCGTCCCCCTTTTCATTTTGTAATGGCTAATCCGCGGTATCACCAACACACTCAGCAGGCCATTCACTTCCGCGACAAGTGCAACATCACCGCAATACACACCCCACCCCTTGCCTGTTCCACGAATCCGTGCCCAGGATTGAGGTTGAAATGAATGTGGACTGGGCACCTGGAGCCTGGCCAACATCTCCTCGGTTGGTACAAGTCGTATTGCCTTTACATTGAGCTCTCGTATCGCAGCTGCCAAATTGGTCGCCTGCGCCAGCGTTGAGACCTCTGCGTACACTCGTCCTGGTAAGGTGCTGCGCGCGAAAATGGATTTGGCGAGAAAATCTGGATGTGTTGGATGGGTGGCCCTCGAAAGTACTTTGAAAGCCACAAGTTCCTCCGATCCTATCTGCATAAGGGTTAAAGCTGGCAGGGTTCACATCAAAGGATCCACTCACTGCGCATCCTATCTCCCATAGACGATCCTCGCAACTCGGTAACCGTTCTTGTTCATTGAAAGAGATGTCATAATTTCTGCCTCTGTTTAAAACGCGCTTGAGGAACGAGTCCCACTGGTCCACATGTTGTTCTTCTTGCATGGCATTTTGTAGCGCAAGGAAGCTGATATCCAGATCAGCTTCGTCTTGGGAAACATCATCTTGGAAAACATCTGGCATGATAAGAGTGTGTGTTGGAGCAAACTTGGACGACGCACCTTCCGCCAGCTCTGTTTCCTCATCAGAATCTTCTCCCTCTCCGACTGCCTCTATGTCGACAAAAGGATTGAGACGTCGCCGCTTGATTGGTCGGTCGTTCATTGCATTCCAATTCTGTAACAACTGGCCAAATACTATGATTTGCAAGGCGATGGTGTATTAAAAACGAACCTTGGTCTCCGGGCCTTTCTCAAATTATACTGTATATAGAATGTTGATTCTTATCTACTATTTCTTTTATATTATCATTGGGAAAATCTAAAGTATTGCGGTGGCGAAGAGAGGAAAGTAAAACCAATGTTGTGCAGGTTTTGAGCCACGCCATCACTTAGGGCAGGTGCGCCATCAGCCCTGATGACAAAGGTTCGGAAACCCGACTATGACTAAGCAGAATCAACGACCACAACATTGACTGCTTGGTGTATTCCTGTTTCCATGGAGCCACAAAATTTTGAACAGACATATAATTTTACTTTACGACCTGAGTCATTGAACAAATATATTTAAGTGGAGCGTTATCATCCTTAATATCTTTTCAACAGCGATATAATGGCAGGCAGCCATGTTCACGTGATGAAGTACGCCCACCCTAAATACAACCATCGACAAAATCTGTGCGGCAACATCCTGTTGGCCCTTTCTTCTCGCTCAGCACCATTATAGGAGAATTCCCTAAGACGTACATATAGATCTAACTATAGTTATTTTATTAGATATAATACTGCTATGGATATGGTCAAGGCAGAATCGCAATTAAAGAGTGTAAGTTTTGCAATCCCAGAGGAATCCCTAATTGACCGTTTAAATTTACAAGATACCCAAGAGCGCCAGTGCTCCAAAATTCTCAGCGAAACTCCATGGTTCTCCTTCGTTATCCCTGACATTTCGGATTTGACTGGGCGACTGTCTTTCAGTAGGAAAGACCCTCTGCACATCTTTGTCAACTTTGCACCTTGCTTTGTGGATTCGTTCACAAGAAGATTGGCTATTTCGACATCAGTCACGAGAGGCGCGAGCTATTCGACAGGGGCTGGGTTGGACCGCTAGAAATGAAGAATTAGCCATCATCGACAACTCTATGTTTGTCTGAACGACAGCCTTGTCAATATGTTCGTGGTTTGGCTCTGTAACTGCAGTGGATCGATGACCCCTACTGTGTGAAGGATGCTGAGGCCAAACCATTCGCGGGTTTACCTTTTCACCTTCGTCGAGGCACCTAGGATTGACATGAGGGGGGGTGAGAAGGAGGAAGGTATTCGCAGCGCACCCAACTGTACACTGGTATCCCTCAATGATCGCATACAGTCTCTCTTTCGCCCCGACTCCCCTCTGGGGTTGATTCGCAGTCAGGTGACTATGAGTTTCCGCTATATGGAATTTCTTCTTCCAAGACTGAGACAAAAAACCCAAAAGGAGGGCTCAAAACCAATATTTCTATGGGAGGTATATCTTTTATTCTGGCAATTTGATTGTACCTGGCTTATCACATCGCCAGATCCCGACTCAGTGGATGAAAGCCCAGGTGCAATGCGCAAGACTCGATTATCCTTGGTATATAGCGCTGTATTTTATCTATTTATTCTTGGAAAATGACGTAGGTACGTATCGACCCCCAGCTACACAATACGACTTTATGGGTTCATTGCATATCTGAGGGTTGGGTCCACATATCAAGTCATCCTACGATCGAGAACGATAGAAAAGAAATTTCTAGGTAAAAGAACTAATGAAGGTGGCGAGTACGCCGAACTCCTCAGTTTAATAATAGTGATTTCACAGAAGGGATGTTGGTAGACTTGTATAAAATTGAGCTGGCCCAAGCTGCCAGTATGAATTTTCCGAATTCCCATTGTGTATCTCATTCAACTCATTCGCCGACGTGATCTAGCAACACCCCTCACAAAGCCGATAATTCCACCACATATGGGCAATTCCCATTGATGAAATGTCGGAACGCGTGGGTGCTAAACGACGGCGTGTTGTCCTCAAAGATCACCGCAAGCGCCAGGTGATCCGAAGGTGTTGTCGATGTGGCAAGTTGACGCGTCCAGGGAATAGTGACAACTTATGAGGTCTGTCGTGCTATTGACCCATCCGACTCCAAGATTATGTAGAGTGTTAATTAATATATAACTTTCAGAATCAACCACGTCGCTGACAGAGATCCCTCCCAATCGTCGTGTTGTTGAGATACCAACGAGCGGAGAATAAAGGTGCGGCTTCAAGTTCATGCAATTATTCGTTGTTTCTTTTGCCTTGTCGGATCACACCTTCTCCCTCGTCTACTCCACCTCTTCTCGCACTTTTTGCAACTAACATTCATCTATTCACCGGCTCTTCATTTCCTCACCTCCCCAATGTCTTTGCCCTCGACTCCCGTTTGGTATCTCAGAAGACTCCCATACAAAGCCCAAGACCGCCGCGACCTCGTTCGATCCATCTGGCGCGCCCTCGCAGAAGTCAATGACATCGTTTCTCAGGAACTCGCAAGAATCCAGTCCACCGGAATTGTAGCTGTGATTGTAACGTAAGCTCTTCGTCGAAGAAGCGTATTTATTTTATTTACTGACCTTTTATCCATAGTTCTACCTTTCGCGATTCAAGAACAGAGCATGAACCTCACTGGACCTCCAGAGTTTTCGCATCGACTCCAAACGGCGGCTCAGCCTATCTCGGTGGACTCCACTCGTTCTCTTCCAGCTCACTTTCAGTCGCAACATTCCGACCCCGCCGTCAGGATAACAAGAAGTCGCATTGGAGACATCGTACCCTTGCTGACTTTCCCAATCGCAAAGTGCGCAAGCTGAAGATCACCGACATTTAAAAAGGTATTTTTTCAAACCGAATTTTTGATCGTTCGCCAAATTCTAATTATGATTAGTCTTGTATGTAAGGCCTAAGCGATTTTGAGATCTTGAGGTCTGATCTTTCGGTTGGATGTACTGTAAGCGATCTTTTTTTTTAAAAAAAAATTCTTCGCCCCTTATTGATATTGTTCGTGGAGTAACTAAAAGACTGGTTATATTTGTATATACTCCATATCAACGTCGATACATGGTTGTGCTCGACACCGAGGGCAACCGATGAAGGAAAGATCACCAAGGCCATTGACGTCAACCCCATCTTTTGCAGGTTCTACAGAGGGTTCCGCTCACGATCAACCTCCTCCATCACCACCTTTTACCCCCGAATATATTTAACAGCTCGCAATCGCCGATGATATCGAGTCCACTTCCTGTCCCGCAAATCAACGAGCATGAAAGGGAAGGAAGAAAGAAGTTAAATCGAAGCCACCTGGATCATGGTTCCAAAGGCGGAGAAGCTTGAAGCCCAGCGAAAAATTACGACCAAGGCCCTCCCCCACTCGAGATTTACCACTGGCATCATCAGCTCTTTCACGAGAAGAACCGGACCATCCAAGTTGTACAAGTTGGTTTCAACCATCGAGTTCCGGTACCTAGGCGCTAAAACCACAAAGACGGCCGTTCTCCAGCCCCTCCACGATTCTCTTTCCCTCTTTCATACAACCTGACTTGGCCATCTCTCAACCACGACCTCCACCTTCTAACTTCAACGACAAAATTTGCATCCCATCGAACCAACATAAGTAATGGACATATCTTGCTCAGTGAACCAGAGTCCATACTGAAAGAGAAATCGCGTTCTACATCAAATCTCTCAGCTGGTATATACCATATCCGACCCATGTGTATTGACATTCTCAAAGAAATTAGAAAAGGTTCGGAAACCCGACTATGACTAAACAGAACCAGCGATTCAGGCAGTGTGATCACATACAAAATACTGTTTGATATATTCCTGTTGCCCTGCAACCGCAAAAATTTAGGATCATATAAATTCATCTTATGATATGGGTTATTCCATAAAAATAGGTTTCAAGGGAGCATCCATGTTATTCTTAATATTTTTTCAACAGCGATCCTGGCAAGTGATCAAGTACACCCAAATCCACCTAAAAATTATTGTACCCTTGCTTAGAGGTCGTTCCCAAATGACAATTTCAACACAAGGGAAGTCGGAGGAACTTGACGAAGAGTTTGATTGCGGACCACGAATCTTTCAAGAAAGAAGATTCTCCCAACGCCTGACTTGAACTGGTTCAGGTTTTTGATAGCTCATTTCGATGCCCAGTCGGCCGAATTTCCGATAAGCCATGCAATCTTGGTCACCTGGTGATATCCACGATCATTTATACTTCGATGTCATATTACGTAACACTGAACGGGACCAGAGTGGAAATGTACCTCGATTTTGCTCTTTGTTCAGTTCCAACATGCACATCTTCCGCCGTGCAAAAGGGTCTCGGAGGAACGAAGATACTAGCCCTCTCAGTGATGCACAGGCCCGGCACACCCCACAGGATATTCCATCTCCTGACACCCCTGGCATCCCTCTTCCCACTTCTCCACATGATATTCCAGACAATATACTCGCCTTCCGCACCATCACCACATTGCTTTCCTTCATACAACAGGAGCAGGCGTTTCGGGTTGAACAGGAGATGCCTATGCACGAGGACATCAAACTCGACCTATCCACTGCATTTGCTACAATCGCCGTCATCGACCACGAGATTGTTGCAGTTGCAACCAAACTTACCTTTGATAAGATAGATGTTGTCTGCGCCACGCAAACCCCTATCGAAGGCCCCTCCACCAAAGTCGCCCCTGTTAAAGTCACCTCTATCACAGACACGCTCATGCTCCTCGATATCAGAGACAAGCTCGTGCGAGGCCTCGAGTTCTTCGTCGCCAAGAATACTCGTAAGGATGAGCCACCCCAAACTGAAGCGCCCACTATCAGCAATGTTGACGTTGCAGGGGACCTGCCTGGCGTTCCGTTGAATGACAGTGAGGCAGTAAAGACGTGGGTTGAGCAGCGTTGGTGAGAGCCGTGCAACTATATTATTGGAGTGCGTGCTTATCAGTGCCCGCCTTCTGTACAATAGGAGCAAGACGACCATTCCCGTGCACCTGCGGGTCTTGGGCAAGCTGCTCACCATGGAAGAACCCTCTCCTCTTGGCCCCAAAAGAGTCTCCAGCGTCATGCAAGGGCGCCTTATGCGCTACGTCATCGCCACTTGCTTTCAAAAGATAAGGCGTCGGGTGAGACACAAGACTCTCTCCCAGCCGCTCATCAAATCTCTAAAGGATTTGACAACCTTCAACGTGGGCAACTTCGAGCGCGATGAACGATCAGACGAAAGGACTGGCCACGATCGGCTACTCCTGGAGTTCCTTATGGACACCCATGACGATCTTCAAGCCCAATTTCCAAAATTACTCGAGCGCGCCAAGAACAAGGATGATCCAGACTTTGATCTTTACACCGAAGACACATGCGCAGAGTTCCATAAATTATTCAAATTCCTCCTGAAACGCTTTCAGGAGGGTCTGGATACACTGCACCAAATGCGAGGCGATCAAAATGTCTCGACTCGGCGCTCCAAGGAGTTCAAGACGGCAGTGGAAACTGTCTTCACTTCTGGATATGCGCTTCAAAGACTAGCTCATGGCGCCGCCCTCCGGGTGCACATGAAAGCCATTGCCTCGAAACTCCCTTCCGCAGAAGAAACGTCAGCGAATGAGGAGGAGGAGGAGGAGGAGGAGGAAGGGGATGAAGACCTCGAACTCGTCCAGCCTTACGCCAAAGTAAACGGCGCCGTCCGGTCTGAGCTGTGGCAGTCTCACATTGACTGGTTGCGACTTATACTAGTCCAGTTTGACGCAGTAGACCAGCTCGTTCACTACTTCGCTGGGGACATCCCCAGGGCCGTTTCTATCTATGTTGTGACCCCCCCATCTCCAAACTTCCGTTTACTCCGGTGGCAGAAACTTTTGGAGGACCCAAGATTCTTTCCCACAACAACAACATCAAAAACTGCTGTTGATGGTCCTCCTGGTATAAACAACGACGACATACTCAATTTTTTTACCGAGCATCTTAGCAATGTTGCTTCGTCTGTAAGCCACGTCAACGCTGCCAATTCGTGGTGGAACAAACGGGACCTTGGTCGCACCATCAGCAGAGTTGAAGACTTGAAGACCTCCACATTGCCAGGCTGGGGGCGATCTGCAACGGATCTGCTTGACACGCTTAATGGGTTGCCGGGTATGCCTGAATCGGAGAGCGAAGAGTACAAGCAAATTTCGTTTGACATCAAGTCGATACAGCAACACGGCTTTTTTTATAGTGCTCTAGCTTCTACGGACTACGACAATGGCTTCGGAGGCGCGCTGCATTGCGAGGCCTTTCTTGCATCCATCCTTTGTGACACTGCAAATATCAGCAAAGACTTAGCGGTACATATGCAGGTGGGTCACTTTTCCAGCTCGTTTTTATCACCAGAGTCTCATTTTTTGTGAAAGGGTATGGGACCAACTATCGGAGTATCGAAATGTTGCTGCCCAGCATGTAAAAGTCTACTCGCCCTTCTGCGGAGGGGAAGATCTCAGCAATTCATCATCAGAGGCTCTCACAATACCATTACGGCCTGCACTCTGCCCACATGGCTTCCGGCGAACATAGTGGATTCAATGAACGATTTTCTTGGGGGCCTTTTGAGAAATGAGTTGATTAAAATTATGGGCGGCTCACACATATTGCCTCGTCGTGCTGAGTCCACTGGTTCACATAGGCTTTCGTCTGGCAGCGCTAGCCTGGCCAAAAACAACAACACAGTGGTCGACAAGGGGTGGATGTGAAATGACGCTATCAAAGTCGGTCTGTTTCCTTTTCTCCTTTCCTCTTTCCTCACGTTTCTCGGGTCTAGAGTTTATTGGACTTGACTTATCATGGCTTGCTTGAAATTTTTGGCTCCCATCCACGCTCGTGATATTATGTTGTAAAGCTACACAGTGTATTAATCAATTTCATTTGTCATTGAGTGACTGCGATGAAGGTACTTGCCTAGGTGGCATGCCGATCATGTACAACTGCACCATTATTGCTGGTCCAAGCTTGAAATTAAAATCTGACTGACCACAGTTGAAGTTGCTTACATAGCAGCTGAAAGATTTAATATGTTCAGACCTGACAATATGAGGGCCAGTTTACGAAGGTTCTACGATTTGGTGCTCGTTGGTTCAAATGGCGCAATATGAGGTCGTTTAACGACGCAGGTGGATTAGAGAAAGTATGTAAACAATGTAAACAACAAATCTAATAGATGTTTTTTATGGCGATTCTTATATTTATTGGCAAGCAAGGCGTGAGCCGCCAGCGGCGGCAATTCACTCTAGTAATAGGTCGAGTTAGCTAAATCGGGCGCAACGGGGAAATGTTCACCTTGATATCGATTCAACCAATTATACCCACGTGATCCAGTAACACCCACCCTAAATTCAACCATCGATGAAATTACGCGCCGCCTGATGCTGCTCCCTTTCTTCTCACCTCAGAACGCCTCACAACCCATACCCCATTTTTGAACAATTTTTTATCCTCCCACCCTTGGCTTTTCCCTTGCACAAAATTAGAGGCATCAATGTTATTTAAACCACCAGTAAATACTTGTATGTTGAGCTATAGACAGCTAGCACTAAAGAGTGGCAAGGGATCTTGGTGTGAAAAAGTATGGGTTATGAGAGAGTCGACTGTACAAGACAATATGTAGATCTTAAATATATACAGTTATCTTATTAGATATAATACCCCTCGAATAACCTGAATATACCGTCCAGGCAATCCCGCAAATCGCAATTAAAGACTGTAAGTTCTGCAATCCCAGATGAAGCCCTATGTAATTGACTGATTGAATTTACAAGATGCCCAAGAGTGCCAGTGCTCCGAAATCTCAGTGAAACTCCATGGTTCTCCACGAGTATGCCGAACTCCTTAACAATAGTGATTTAACAGAAGGGATATTGGTATTAGATCCGTATAGAATTGAGGTGGGCCCAAGCTGCTGCTCGTATGTGTTTTCCGAATTCTCATTGTGCATTTCTTTCGACTCATTCGCCGACATGATCCTGCAACACCCCTCACAGAGCCGATAATTCCTCCGCATACTGGCGAGTCGCATTGATGAAACGATAACGTTCAGAATCAACTACTTCGCTGACAGAGATTTCTCCCAGTCATTTTTTTCTTGTTGAAATGCCAAAGGGTGGAGGATAAATTTGCGGGTTCACGTTCCTGCAATCATTTAATTATTATCGAATTTGTCTGTGTTTCCCCCTCTTATCGCTGTTCTTTCTGCCTCGTTGAACAGCATCTTCTCCCTCGTCTACTCCATCTTCTCTTCTCGCACTTTGTGCACCTAACGTTCATTCATTCCTCACTCCCTCACCCTCTCAATGTCTTCACCCTTGACTCCCGTTTGGTATCTCAAAAAACTCCCATACGAAGCCCAAGGCCGCCGTGACCTCATTCGATCCATCTGGCGCGCCCTCGCGGAAGTCAATGACATCGTTTCTCAAGAACTTGCAAGGGTCCAGTCCACCGAAATTGTAGCTGTGATTGTAACGTAAGTTTTTCGTCGAGGAGACGCATTTTATCCTTTCGACTGACCTTTCATCCATAGTTCCAACTTTCGCGATTCAATAACAGAGCCTGAACCTCACTGGACCTCCAGAATTTTCGCATCGACTCCGAACGGTGGCTCAGTTTATCTCGGCGGACTCCACTCGTTCTCTTCCGACTCACTTTCAGTCGCAACATTCCGACCCCGCCGTCAGGATAACAGAAAGTCGCGTTGGAGACATCGTACCCTTGCTGACTTTCCCAATCGCAAAGTGCGCAAGCTGAAGGTCACTGACATTTAAAAAGGTACTTTTTCAAATCGAATATTTGATCGTTCGCTCAATTCGATTCATGATGAGTCTTGTAATGCCGAAACAATTTTTTAAATCTTGAGCTGTGATCTTTCAGTTGATGTACTGTAAGAGATCTTTACTTTTTCAATCCTTCTCCCTTTTTTGACGCATATCGATTCCAGATATTGTTCTTGGTGTAATAAATATATTTGTATATACTGCATATCAACGTTCTCCAATTACCCCCCGAAACCCTCTCGCATGGACACAAGTCCGCCCATCCTGGCACAGCATCTCCCTGTCCTCCAGTCATATCTGGCATCCCATCTTCCTCCCCCGTTCAAAACATACGTCACTCTCTCTTGTCACGCCAGGCTGTTTGCCGCTTCGATTAACGACAGACAACCTTACTATGCGCGCATACCGGTCCCGCACCTTCGACGTTCTCCCGCGATGAGATCATGCAGCCGCCGTTGATTCGAGGAGCCTGGAATATAGCTACATCATGAGATCCTACATGTTGGTAGCCCACGAACCACCTACTGAGACGACGACCTACCGCTGTGCTATCAACAGCGGGATCTTTAGAAATCCAGTGAGTTTCATTCATAACCAATCAACAGACGACATCGCTTGCTTGTCCGTGCCTCCTAGCCGCACACATCGACAAGAAGACGCAACAACAACGGCGCCGCCGCCTACCCTTTCCAAAAAGGAACACTGCCATCGATAACGACATCGATAAACGTTTGGCGGCCAGTCGAATACCTAGAACCACGACGATGAGCTAGGAAGACGAAAATTGGAACCGAAAGCCTTTACCGTTGGTGCCATCGTCGACGAACACACCCAATCTCGAGGAGGAGCAGGGAGGATAACGGCTACATGACACAGGGTGAGTCCAGAATACACGATAGCCCCGAGATGACGAAACTTACTCATTCTCTTCATCATAGAACACGACGACGACGATGAGCCCGCTGGAAGACGAAACGGGGCTGCTATCTTCATTCGAGGACACGGCGGCAGCGAGTCGGGCGCCTAAGGACAATCAGTGTACTGGATGGAACAACAACAACCCAGAACCTACTATTTCGTGCGTTCGTCGACGTTCGGCGGCGAGTCGAACACCTAGAACCACGACGATCAGCCAGGAAGACTAGAATTAGAGCCGAAATCACTTACCGTTGGCGCCGTCGAGGACGAACACACCAAATCTCGAGGAGGCGCAGGGAGGATGACGGCTAAGTGATACAGGGTGAGTCCACAATACACGATAGCGCCGAGATATGGAACTTACCTATCCTCTTCACCGCCGCAGAAGGGACATACGCCGACGGCAGCAGCACCAGTATTAGGGCAACTAGTTGGCTCTCATTTTCTCCAAACGGCAAAATCGATGAAGAAGACACCGAAAACACGAACGCGTGTAGATGTGGATTACATCCTCGGCAGAAACTTTGTCGGAAGAGTGTTGGAATGTGGTTGGGATGTATGGAATCAAGAAAGGAGAGGGTGGGGTGGGGTCATGGATGTGCGCAAGGTAATTATAACTCTATTCAATCATTCGGATGAAGAAAGTATTGACCTAAATTTCTCAGGGATTCAGGAAAACCACCCCGCCCGCCAACGACCCCGCAAGCCCCCGATCCAACACGAACATCCCATCCACACTCACTCCCTCTCTGCGGTCTACCAGCCTATTACCGCGCCATCCGTACCTTCGTGTTCGTGTTCCCCTCTAACCGAGATTGGGCCGCCTCAACTGGGGATATGTCGTCCGCCGCGCCGCTGGATTCGACTTTGCGAGTTCCGTGGCATCTTCGTCACATTCTCATTCCGAGCACCGCCCATAGTCGGTTAGTATCACGACCAATCTTACCGACGTCGGATACTGGTGCTTCGAGGAAACGACGGAACCGGCCATGGCGGTGCAGCTCCTCGTGCAACGCGGCTGGCACGTCTCTATGCATATCCATGTTCTCTGTATTGTCGCACGCAAGTCAAGAAGTGGGCATCGCGTTTGTGCGTGTCATCGAGCAGCGTGTGAGAGTCTGTGGTGCAGACGAGGCCTAAGGGAAGATGGGGACGTCTTTGACACGGGTAGGTACTTGACACCGTTGGTGGGAAAGGAGTGGAGAGAGGCTGTTGCGGTCTCCCTCTCGCACGAAAGTCATCCATCTCGGACGAGGGTTTGCTTTCGTGACATCTTACGGCATCTCAAACGTTGTCTTCGCCCTCCCCCTTGTCTTCCAGTTCACGGAATACTTGGTTTTCGGTCAATGTACTGGGTAGAAGTCTATGAATGAAAAACATAAAGAACAAATCCGTAGATAGATATAAGGGTGCTGCAAATATGACCAACTTGGAAGATCCTCAACGGACGAGCGTTGCAGTGGTTCGCGATTCCGGCGCTTGAATTTAAACCTCGCCTTGATTGCAACCTCTACTCCCTCAAGCGTCAGTCATCAAAATCACCATGAAGTTCTTCACCATTTTCGTTACCGCGTGGTTCATTATTGTATACCTGTGGCTCTTGGATCCCAGGAGGCCTGGTGCGTTTTTCTTGAACTATCGTTGAAGTTGTGTATTCATTGAGCGGCCTCCAGTTAATCCTTCTCGATACGGTAAGTCGTACTTCATCTAATTCTTTCCTCTTTTCATTCTCTTCGTTAGTCCCTCGCACGAATGTTATTCTCCTTGAACCAGTCTCCTCAGAGGACGATGGTTTTCTTGGTAAGTTTTTTTTGTACGTGTTTCCGTTGACCTCTGAAGAAATCTAACTCCACACTGCGTTTTTTAGAACTAGATGAAGACTTTGCAGGTGGAGATTAATCGCGCATGTTAGCGTCCATTTTTGCGACGGGTAAGTCTATGAATTTTTTTTTGTTCAACTGGCTTCTTACTTTCCCCAGCCAACCCACCGGACCACATTGTGCCGTAGAATGTTTGTTGTATATACCATTGTCTTCGACCTTGATCTCCGTGAATACTGCTGTAGAATATAACTTACAATTTTTATCTGTCCGGATCCGGGAAATGTGCCTGCCTAAGAAAACCACCGGAAAGGAAGAACTCACGCGGCATGTTGACATGGTATATTTAGACCTGCTATGTACATGTCTAAACAGCTGCTATGTACATGTCTACACACCTGCTATGCATATGTCTAAACACCCGCAAAGAAGCTGGTTCTGTATCTGGCAGATGGGTAGAATGAGACCCCCTGGCTGGTCCTGCAGCTTCATGGGTATTATGTGTAAACATTTGTGTTGACCAGCTGATTTAACATTAAATATTTCAGCTGTGATGGAGCTGGTTCTGTATCTGGCAGATGGGTGGGAAAAGACCTCCTGGATGGTTCTGCAGTTTCATGGATATTAGGTATAAACATATGTCGACCAGCTGATGTAACATCAAATATTTCAGCTGTGATAGAGCTGGTTCTGTATCTGGCAGGTAGGTGGGATAGGACCTTCAGGATGCTCTTCCTGCCCCATAGTTATCATGTCTGAACGTGTGCTAGCCAGTTAATATGACATCAAACCTTTCAGCTGGTATAGAGCTGGCTCCATATCTGACCCATGTGCATTGACATATATTCTCAATGAATTTAGAAAACGTGACTGCTAGGTGTCACACATTTGGCGGTGTATGACTCGATGATTTCAAAGCGCCTTTGGTATACGGATTTTTTAATCCCGACGCGTCCGGAGTGAAAACAATGATTGGCTCAATGAAGCCTCATAAACTGGCTGGAGAGGAATGCATAAAACGCCGTCCAGAATTTGAAAGGAAAAACCTTGGTATGTTTTTTTGGTGCGGTTTTTAACACCGACCACTGCGGGAAATGGCAGTCACATGCAAGGTACACAATACACTGCAATTGCTATGTCCATAAAATAGTGCTTGACGGCGGAACAGACTGAACTCTATTGAAACGTTCGTGTCCTTGCACATCAAGGTCTCGTTTCAGGAGAACGAGGCTGAGCGCTCTCCAAACGATCCAATGTTTCCTCTAATCGTCGTGCCCTATCTGCATCCTGGATTTCTTCCCACTGATCATCCCTGCTGCTGTAGCTCAGAGGCCTCCCAATTGGAGTTGAAGCAGGTGTTTGGCCCTGACTTGTTGCCGATAAAGGGCGCTGAGCTCTTAAGCTCTCCCGTAAATAGCCAGCGAGAAGTAATGTGCTTCCTCTTGTATTTCCGTATGCAGGTGGAGGGGGAGCTGCGATCAGATGATCTTCAACGTCGCCAGTGCCTACCCCGCTTTGAGCGAGGGCAGCAGCATAAGTTGGTAATGGGGGTCGGTTCCATGGTGCAAATGCAATTGCGGTATCGGGGTGTACAGGGATAGTTGCGTGGCGAGGCAACACCTCCCCTGGGTGAATGTGACTGTAGCGTTCTCCGCGTAGCCGGAAGAGGCGACGTTCTAGAAATACAAGTTGACTTATCACCGCGATGACGAAGACGACATGGACGAAGATAGATGAGTATTGGACAGCAGGCAAACCCTGATCCTTCTTAGACATATGCCTGAGGATCTGCGTGGCG
>Ga0307517_10008163_pt1 | contig 15059 bp, 17 predicted proteins | sample 23_EM_MG_FD_194515 | JGI IMG/M metagenome (GOLD analysis project Ga0307517, IMG submission 194515) | Populus trichocarpa ectomycorrhiza microbial communities from riparian zone in the Pacific Northwest, United States - 23_EM | ecosystem: Host-associated > Plants > Roots > Unclassified | place...
ATGGAAGGGGAACCATACGCCTTCGGCTTAGGGGCGATGCCAGCGGTTGGTCACCTTCGAGACTAAATGATGATACGTAGCACTGGCGCCGTCACACACCCGACGTTATACTGTGGTGGTCAGAGTCGTGTAACTAGTATATCCGGTCAGCTCCTGGAGCCAGTGGGTGGCTATCCGTAAGCCTAGATAATATTATTTCTGTCGTAGAAGGGTTCCATTAAGCGAGATTTATTCCTCAATTTCCGACAACTTCCACCTCGCATGCACCAGTGGGACTGGACAATCATGCGTCGAGGTAAATAGTACGGTTGAGGTAGATGATACCGCAGTTAGTGAGCGTGTGTTTTCGGGGCGGATCCCACTCCAAGGTAGGTGCAACACTGCAGGTGCAACGCGGCATGATTGAAGATAGTGAATGCGGAGGGACGGACCTTACGGTATGTAGAGATGAGAGCCGGGAGGATCCCTGGTCTGATATGCCCCGCCTGGCCCGGCCGTTTCCGTCAGGTCAGATCGGAGTTCACATGTTTTGGTGATGCATCCCGCTTCGGACTGACTCCCCCTTGTGCTTCACGGTGTGGCTGGCCAAACGCATCCCCGAAGCTTCCGCCAGATTGCCTACGGGCACGACATCGCGGCGCGGGATTGGGATGGCGTTATCGGAAGGATGTCACGGCTCACTTTGCTTTAAGGACCTTATCAAGGTCCACCCTCTGGAGGTGAATATCCGGGCCTTTCCGGGTGATGTTCATGACGACCACTGGTACGGGGAAATACATGACATCTGCGATCGAACGGTCGTTATACGCTCACGAGATTGGAACGCGACTGACTGGCAGGCACCAGGGTTCGAGACAAAAGTTCCTGAATGTGTTTTGTGGGGGGTCAGCGGTCGGTGTGTCTCGCCTACCTACTATACGCTGGCCGCACAAGAAAATGGAGAAACGGAAAACGTGTTGGCACCAATAATGCGGTCCCCCTGACGACGCCGACCCGGTGTACTCGCCCGGCGTTGACGTGGGGAATTCATGCCGCGGAGGTAAGATCTTGGCTACATGTTCTTCCTGGCATGCGCGCTTCACCCGCAATGAGCTCGCATGCAGTGACATTCCTATTTGCGCAGCGTTAGCGCCCTTGTTGTCAAAACCACGTTTCAAGTCAGTAAAGTGTGGCGGCCAATCTTTGTTTCGCACCAGCACCATGCCACCAGATCGCCATTCGCCTCAGGACGCGTTCGATATCAACACGCTCGATCCACAAGCACTGGATACCCCAGACGGACTCGCCATTGCTCTCCACGCAATCGAAGCGGTCTGCCATTGGGGTGATCCCGGGATTACAGAGACGGTCGCGGCACTCAACAGCCGTCCCTTTGTCTTGGAGTACATCATTTCGGGTATGCTACGCGTACCCATAGGCCCTTGCCCGTTATCAGCACTGATCATTTTGCTTTCTAGTCCTGGAGGAGGCGGCTTACGAGAAGCTCTCGAAGTGGATAGTTACAGGGCTTCCCACATCCAAAACGCCGAACATGATGGATACCATGAGCATGCGTCTCCTCCAGAGATTCTCGTATTCGTTGCTGTTCGCGGAGTACCCATCCGCTGCCGATGCATCCCCCAACCTCCGCGAGTTCTGCAGAAAGGTGGAACTCTCGTTCAACGTTCTAAACGTGCTTGAGGAGAAAGTCAACAAAGCTTTGACCGGAGGGAACACATCATCAACTAGCCGCAAAAAGAGTAAGGCGGTCGTTATCAATTGTCATGTTGATCCTGTCCCCTTCGATTCCATGGGGATTACTGTGCCAACAACTGACACGGAAGTACGTGGTGTGTACGTTGGAATTTTGTCACAGCTTCGAAGCATATTAGAGGTGTGTGGGTTCATAGCCGATAGCCTGTGCGTAGTACTAAAAGGCGTCAGCACTATCTCCTCGTCCTCAGGAAGCCGCTGCTATCGGAGATCTTCAAATCCTCGTACGCCAAGGCAGAACTACCATCGGAAGGAGTCTCTTCCCCAACAACGAAAAAAGTGACCGTGGGGCCAGATCAATCTCGGAACCCAGCGTTTCCTATGGTTCAGCCGGCGGGGGCCGCGCTCTACTTCGATGACATTGGGGAATTCGGAGAGTGGTCGATCCTGTTGTCTGGTCGAGCCCGGAAAGACCTACGAGATTTCAAACGCGCCGACGGTGCCATGTTCCAGATCGTAATGGAAAAGATCAAGTGGGACTTAACCCTTCGTTGCAGTAACCGTTGCTAATTCCTCCCAGGCAATTGTCCCAGGGACATTTTTCCCGCACCAATCAAAAGTCGCTTACAGGTGCCAAAACACAACTGCCAATATATGAGGCGAGGATGACCGGTGATAACCGGCTCATAGTATGCGACGAATTACTCGCAATTCAAAGTACCCCACTCACTGTTCTCTTCAGTACCAGATAGATTGTATACCCGATCTCCGGAACTCTCATGCGGCCGATTCTCAGCACGAACGACAAGGTATTGCCTCTCTCTTTCTTTCGCCTTGACAAATTTGATTTCCTACCTTGGCAGTAATCCGGATGTTTGGTATCTTCACCCACGCGGAAATTCGCCGCAAGCGGTATTGGGACACCCTCAGCCAGCAACTTCAACAATGGGGTCCAGAGTACATCAAGCGGTGTACTTTTCGGAGCGAACCTCTCAGCGCCGGCGACAATGTCATTTTACCCGGCCTGTTTCCCCAATTTCCATACCAGATCCAAGTTATGCCGCAAGCTGCACCACTTGTCAAGGTCTCCGAGGACTATATGAAGGACGTGAGTGACTTTGCACGCATTTCAACTATATTGACCAAATGACCAAATGCATGTACGATAGATCCATTCCATGCTCGTGTACGCTCTTTCTCGGTGTAAGAATCCCCCACACAACTCACACATCGTGTAATTAGTCTGGATAAGTTCGTTGTGTTATCTCAGGTAAACAGTTTTTATTTCGGCCTGATTGAATGCTGACCTCCCATAGGCTCTTCTTAATAGTACGCCATGTCAGAATACCTCTGATACGACAACCACCGCTCACTCATCCCAGGTATCCTGGCCGACAGGGAGGTTGCACATGCTTTCTCAATTTCGTATGCACGTTCGTTGTATGACGCGATATTTGCGCTTATTTCCGGTAAACAGCGCGCAAGAGCAAGAAATTGTCGAACACCCTTCCTCTTGTTATGTGATCGGTAGAAGTGGTACAGGGAAGACTACGACGATGCTATTCAAGATGTTGGCCATACAGCGCACTTGGCAACAATATCCTGGCATCGGGTCGAAACCCCGTCAAATTTTCATCACACAATCTCGGGTCCTGGCTGCGAAGGTTGAAGAATATTTCGCAAAATTGATGTCGTCTCTCGAAGCTGCTGCATATTCCCCCGAGGAGCTACGTACAATCGAAAAGGACGTCGAGGAGGAGATCGAGTTTGTAGATCAAGACGACAACAAACAATGGAGGCCAGACTTGCCGGAGAAGTACAGTGGTCTCTTGGATGAACATTTCCCGCTGTTCATCACCTTCGACCAGGTACGGATATCCCTACCTTCCGAAAAGCATCGGATCTCACCATTCTGTGAGCAGCTCTGTACAATGCTCCAGAACGATATCGGGCAGGGTAATCATAACGACGGCTTCATTATCCCGAAGACCCATGTCCTTGGAGAGGACGTGACATCTCCCACAAGCCCAAACTTGCCCCGAAAGTCCAGACTGCGTGCAGGATCTGGGAATACGTCCTCATCAGATTACATGCAACAGTTCCGTAGAAACTTTGTCTCCTACGGCGAATTCTTGGCATCTTACTGGGATCACCTCCCGCAGACCTTGAACCAAGCCTTAGGTGAGAAGTGTTGGCTTACGCATGACCTGTCGTGACAGTTGGCGACCCAGATCCTGCCTTGGTGTTTGGAGAATTCATGGGAGTTATCAAGGGGTCCGAGGATACAATCGGGACGAAACAAAGATGCCTCGACCGGGAATCTTACAAGTTGCTCAGCGCTCGAAGTCAAGGAACCTTTTCTCATAAGCGGGATGATATCTATGACCTGTACATGGCGTACACAAAGTTGAAACGACAACGACAAGACTACGATGCAGCAGACCGGTGATCTCCCTTTCCCCCCGTCAGCCGCCAATTTGCTGAAGCCCCTTCCAGGACTCACTACATATCGAAAGAACTCCGTGAGATCGGCCTGGCCGGTCGGAAGGTGGATTTCTTGTGCGATTTCATGAGTATTTGATTTCCCCCTGTAAACTAACCTCACCCTAGGTACGTAGATGAGGTCCAGGACAATCTCCTGATTGACACGCTCGGTACGCGTCACGTTTCCGTCCGAACCTTCACCTGGCTGACGGTTCCAGTCCTCCGGACAATCTGCGCCAATCCCCACGGGCTGTTCTGGGCCGGTGACACCGCACAAGTAAGGCCAGCGATCGTACACAGACACCGACTGACGTCTCTCTAGACAATCTCGATTGGCAGCTCGTTTCGGTTTGCTGATCTAAAGGCATACCAGCACCGCATTGAGGTAGAACTTTTGGTAACGCTGAGCCATGCTGGAGCTTACCGTCTATCCAGAAACAACTTTCACGCGAGTTGGACCTCACCCCCGTCGAGCCAAGGACCTTTGAGCTTGTCTTAAACTATCGATCTCACGGTGGCATCGTGAATTGTGCGCGTTCTGTTATTGAACTCATAACGCGCTACTGGCCGTACTCGATCGATGCTTTGCGACCCGAACGAGCGATCATTGACGGGGTCCGGCCGACCTTCTTCGCTGGTCAGGAAAACGTGTGTTTGCTGTCATGATTAGTCTACCAGGGACTGAGTGTCGCAAACAGGCCGATTTGGAGAAGTCCTTCTTTAGAAATGGCCAAGGGCAACCCATCGAGTTTGGGGCAGATCAGTGTACGACATTTTATTTGTGACATATCGTTCCGTACCAACCCTTTCTACCAGGTATACTCGTGCGCAATGATGCCGCAAAGGAGAGGTTACAGCAAAGGCTTGGAAGGAGCATCATCATGTTAGGACTTACGTTCCTGCGTCAGCTGTTGACCTGACCTACGTTTACAGGACCCTATACGAGAGCAAGGGTCTTGAATTCAACGACGTCGGTCCTATTTTTCCTCACAGTTACCCTATTACTGATTAAAACAAGGTCCTGCTATACAACTTCTTCGAGGATTCCATGGCGACCCCGAACCAATGGCGTTTGGTGCTTAATGGGGTTTCCAATGCGGACAATCTCTCAGAGGTTCCAACCTTCGACGAAACACGCCACGCGAGCGTCTGTGTAGAGGTACGTTTCCTGTGACTGAGTGTTTCTTTCCATCCCCGCTCATGCTATTTGGGTCGGTAGTTGAAATTCTTGTACGTCGCAATCACCCGGGCCCGGAACAGGCTTTGGATCATGGACAGTTCCGAATCAGCTGAACCAATGAAGGTACCGGAGAATCTTGCGATCCCGAAAGATTTTCTCACCCCTTGTACAGGTCTACTGGGATAACAACAACCAGATAGAAATCTGGTCGCCTACTGCAAAGGTACCACGTTTGGCAGATACTGCGCTCAATCCTGAAGGATGGTCAAAAACCGGGAGGACGTTAGTGTTAGGACTCGGTATTGTAACATTGCATAATGACCCTTTCCACAGAATGTTCCTCAATAAGCGTTACGCACAAGCTTCAGTCGCATTCCAGAGGGCCGGGCGGGACCGAGAAGCTAAGATATGCGATGCATACCTTTTGCGAGACAAGGCACGGTCGATATCCACCACCACCAGCACGGCCAGGACTCAGGCCTTCATTACTACGGCCAAGGCTTTCATTGCCTGTGCGCAAAATTGCCCAGACAAGCAAGTCAATGAACGCCTGGCATACTACGGGACTGCTGGGGAATGTTACTCAGAAGCTCGTGATCTGAAAAGGGCAGGAGATAACTATCGGATGGCCGAGCGGTATACTGCGGCCGCCCTTGCCTACCGAGAAGAAGGATGCTTTGATGAGATGGTCGAGGTGATCACTCAACACGGGAATACCCTCGAAAGCGGCCTCCTTGAACGCTTGACAAGGGTTGCCCAAATGCACTATTTCAAGGTACATTTCAATGGCTGTCCTGTTTCCGAATACCTCTGATCCTGTTTGACCTAGCGTCTAAGCGTCAAGTGAGCACTCAAGTCCCATTAACTCGGGGTAATGTTTTCTGAGACTTTAACAGGGCGGCTCTAAACTTGTTCCCTTCCGAGGAGGATGCGCTAGAGTTCTTGGAGGATTACGATCTAGACGAAGCACGTGTGAAACTGTTGAAAGAACTGGGCAGGATTCCTGAAGCTGCAGAGATTCACGCCAGGGATGGCAATTTATTGAAGGCGGTTGAGACGCTGACCACGGCCTATCACAGTATTGACCACGCGCAGCCAGCGTTTGAGTACCTCTTGACTGGCCTCCGGCAGGATCTCACCCTTAGGGTACCTTCAACACCCAGTCCTATGGTTCCAAAGCTGCTTAGACTTGGAGATCGGTTGGACAAGAGCGCTATGACGCAACAAGAGGCTAATGAGGTAGGTTCTTCCCATCCATTCGATCAGCGGGCCTCACACTTTACCGCCTCCAGTTTGCAATGTTTAAAGCGATCCAACTTGCTGACCATGCAAGTCTCCGCACGCTCGCCAAGATGTTTATTAGGACCGGGAACGACCCTGCTGCTTTGCTGTGCCTGGACCACGTCTTCTCGCCCCCTCTCAAGCTGATAAATCTCTCGTTTGTTGAGATTCAGACATCGCTTTCCATTTTCCTCAGCTACATTCGCCTGCTGAACAAGTTCGGGCGTGACAAATCATTGGCCGAAGGTTCGAACCACCAGAGGTTATTTGGGTTTCAAGTACTGGGGGAGAACCACTACCTAGCGCCAAAGCACACTCTTGTGCACGAGGTACTCACCAATCAACCCGGCTCAAGTGGAAAGAGCGCGGACGGGTATAGATGCAGTTATGACGAGCTCATTTGGGGTATCACCCAACTCATTTCAAGTCGGATCCGTGATCGTACGGACATCCAGAACAATGCCTGCCGCGACGTTCACGGGTTCTCGCCTTGCTTATATTGGCTTGTTCAAAAGAGATGCAACCCTCCAGAGGAAAAGGGGCCATGCCCTTTCCAACACATCCAGTTGGAACAACCTAACGTCGATTGGTATCACGCTCGACTTCGCCTGATACTCCTTCAATTCCAAATCCTAAATTCGGCTCGCTATTACGACTGGCATGTGGCAAAGTACGTCCTGGCCCACCCCACGAGAAATGAGTGTGGATACTCATTAAACGTAAAGCTACTGGCTTGGGATGTTGTACTCAGCACTTCATCCGCCATTCCAGAGACTCGGATCATTCGCAAATTTTGACATCGCCAAAATACCTGAGGGGGCCGATGGTTTCAGGATTGTACGAGAATGCGTTAAATACGTCTGCTATGACCTCCGGTACAACCCCCCGAGGCCTCCGGATGTGGACCGCTTTGGACAACGGTTCATGGTTGCATGCATGCTGGCCTTCGACCTTGACAGAGAAAATGCCCGGTATTTTGTTCCTCGTACCCCGATATGCAGGTGGACTTTGTTCCCGCAACGTCTGTTTCGCCGAGAGGGGAATTTCATCGTGCAGGATTTCGTCGCTTTTGCAACCTCCAAACTGAATCATTCACTGTCCTTTGGTACATTGTATCTACGGTGCGTCCGGGCAATTGGATGTGTGGGTCCACGAGTACCCCCTCTGACTTTTCCTCTTAGTGAAGTTCTTCGTAGCGGACTGCGTGTTGACCTGAACCCGTTGTGCGATCTCGCCGAGAGGCTCTCCGGACTGTTCATCATGGCCTACAGAGTTAACTCCCGGCGAGTTGTCCTGCACAATGTCACCTTGCCTCGAAGCTGGTTCATCAATCTCATCCTCCCGGGCACGGACTTGGGAAAGGATACGTCAACCTTCTCAATGTTTGCGTCAACCATGATGGAGCTCATGCAGCGAATCGATGCGCAAGTTCAACGGTATCTCACTAAGTCTACCTCTGACACTGGGGAACAATTCATCGCGGATGGTAGCCAAGTGTCCAGCTTGGCGGGACCACTCTACATTGCTCGAATGTAAGTTCACTAAAGCTCACGCGTCATTAAAAGCACAGTGCTGACAGTTCAAATATCAGCTGCCTCTGCCTTTGCCTTAGTCAGTGGCATTACCCTACTTTCATCGTAGCCCAAGTTTAACCTTTCACAGTGGGATACAATACAAACAATGACAACTTCAAAGACAGGATTCTGACCGGTATCCAGTTGCTGCGCAAAGGAGACGGGAAATTTATGCCATGGGTCTATCAGCGGTAGGTATCTTTCAGGTTGTCGGTGAATTTTTTTTTACTGAAATCCAATAGTTACGCCGAAGCCAAGAGCTGGGAGGATCTTGTACCCGTGTTCACCGAGTCGCTGAGGAATTCATTGACATCCCACGATGAGATGATCCTCTTACTGCATACCGCTGCTCCTAGTCCACATGGGTGGTGGCCCAAGTACGTTCGCCCGGTATCATATAATAGGCTGGACGAGGTACCCAAGCTGCTCCTCTCGGTGGCCCCAAGTGCTTTTGGGATTGGCACTATCCCCGCCCACCAGCAGCGGGCAAACATTGGGGCGGCAACGGGAATCCAACCCCACGGCGACCACGATGGACCAGGGCAGCAGAAACACATTTACGACGTACCGCAGGAGAGGATTGCCGATGAGAAGGAAGTGGAAGCGGAAGCGGTTGCATCTGGCGGGGAACATGAACAAGAAATCTATGAGACCCGAGTCAACGCGGCCAAAGCGATACAGGATGCTTACCGTCGTCATTTGGAACGGAAGCGAGCTGATGCGGCCAAGAAGATCCTGGCTGCCTATCGTCGCTACTTGAAGCGGAAGAGGGTCGTTCGTAAGGGGATCGACGCAACTCAGGCTCACTATTGGAACCTTCTGCGAAAGAGGTCAATGGAGATGGAATGGTCCAAGAATTCGCAATACCATCTCCTCTTCCGAGTTCCACTGGCATACATCCTCGCATGCTTGGATGCGATTAAGGCGTTCGTCGAGTCGGAGAAGAAGGAGGCTAAGAAACGGGTGATGACCGAAGACGACAAGGATCTCGAAGAGTTGATGGGGGCTCTCGACAAACACAGGTGTGATAATGTTGATCGCTCATTATATCAAAGGTCTAATAAATCCTCCAGCAAACTCCTCAAGAAAACGATCGCGCTTCAGAAGAAACTCTCCCCGGCTTCAAAATTCCACGAAGAACGGTCTGTAAGCAACCTCCAAAGTGCGGTTATGGAGGCGGAGGCTGTTATGGAGAGCCTAGACAATATCCCAGGGTCGTTTGGGACGAGGAACCAGATTCAGAAGCGTTGGGATCGAGGATGCAAGTGGATTTTTGAGAAGCAGGGGAGTCGAGCGAAAGGGAAGAAGGCTGAGAAACCGAAGCTTGTGCTAGACCGTGAAGACCTCCTGTACCTGTAGTCAGTCCTGCAGCGTCCGCGAATGTAAACTAAGTCACCAACTGTAAGTGCGTTTTTGGCAGGACGGAGGCAGTGCAAAAAACTGCAAGACCCGAGACTCGCAGTCCCAGGGATTACCTGACACGACGTCATCTTGTTTCGCTAACAGGATGAGTTCGCACCGAGGTGTATGGGGATTTGTGACTTGTACTGCTACCGCTGCAGGGTGTTTTTACGATGGTGATAAGGAGACGTATATCAGGGTTAGTGGTACATTTTCAAGGTGATTTGGCTTTGAGAGTCGAACATAATGACCCGGCAATTGTGTGGTAGGAGACCTACATGAGCCAGAACGGAACCCCAACCCAGATGATGTTCATAAACTGGGGGAAGAAATTATCTCAGCGGATGGAAGGAAAGTGGCGGGATAGGCGTAGCACGTACCACGAGGTATACCCAGAAATTCGAGACATCGGGGGTATCGAGGTTGAGGCTTCCAGTGAGCCATTCAGGACAGTCATCCACCTACGCCAGAGCCCATTACATGCGTTTCCAAAGAGTAAACGTTCAGGCCATAGCCTCACCCTTCGTAAAGTTCAGCAGTAGCTAGAACGACGATCCAGTAGTGCCTCGCAGGGTCGTTCCTGATGAGTTGGCTGATTATGTAACGAGATAACGGCCCGGCGTCGAGGGCGGTGAGGATTTCGAGGGAGACGAGGGTTGGATCGGCCGTGCCACAACGGAAATCAGCCTTTGTGTATTCTCTCCCTGTTGGTGAATGGCGGGTGGTGAGTTTCTCTAGCGTTCTCTCGCAAAGTAAGAGACGTACACACCTCCGCCAGAGGATTTTCGCTCCCATTCACGGTCCTGCCGAACGTGGAGAGGTACAACTACGACCCTTCGTACGTGAAGTGAATCATCGCGTCGAACGCCTAAGACAGGGCCTCATCAACGGTTCCATCCGCAGTGATAGCGTGCAACTGTTTACTAGTTTGAGCTGAAGTCACTCACCGGTCATACAAACGTGATCCTGTCTGTCCTGGAGGCAATTTTGGGAAGCAGCTTGACGAGACCGACATATGCGAAAGCTAGAACACCGAAAACGCCGACGATGGAGAAGGCTGAAGTTGCGGTGAATACTGGGGTTGCGTTCGCGTCGGCCATGGCGATTCTGTCGGCGTGACTGTTTGGAACGGTGGCCGTCGTTGGTGCGAAAGGTAGATTTACCCTGATCACCGGGCCCCCGCGAGTTTCGTGACCGTACTTTGATCATCCACATCCATTGGCATCCGTTCCGACCCCCTCCCCCCACGCCCTCGCCAAAATTGACGGGCATGCCTTTGTCTGGATCTCAAACATAAACTAAAGCGAATGTGTGCTCTCAAATCTCTCAACTGAGGCGTCCAATCTAAAATGCACCTCGGTTTCTTCTAGATATGAATGCGATGTCGAACCCCGAGTCATTTCTCAACCCTCCAGCCTCCATCGCCGCTAAGGTCCAGATCCCAGAGGGCACATTCGTCCTCACCTACGACAAGTTGGACTCGCAGGCTATTATACGGTCGGTTCACAAATTTCTTTTCAAGGTGCGCTAAACATCTTTTTCGTTCCCTGCTTGCTTTTACGAGGATTCCAGGTCAAGTCGTGACGCGTTTGGAATACCAAACATACAGTAAACTGGCTGTAAAGGTGTTGACGGATATCTTTTTATCCGCTCACGCAAACGCAACTCGGTCCGAACACGCCGTACTATCCGGGCCTCCAGTTTTCCCACTGCTACGTTGCGTGGTACACCGCAGGATCTCCGTCCCGAACGAAACCAGGAGTTTGCCACTGGAGGTTTTCCGACCGCCGGGCGGGGTCTGAAAGATTCCAACGATCTTTCGCGCCGAGCTCACGGTCGTTGACGAGCACTTCGGGTCGACGCGATGGGAGACGCCCTCCAGTTTCCGGACGATGAACAACAACGAACAGATGACCCTACTGTATGGGGGCAGGCGCTGAACGCGTATGCTGTCCTCAGAAACTATCAGAAATACTGGAGGTCGGCTACACAATTCAAAACGTTGAGGACACCACGAATTGGATTGTTTCGAACTCCAGACGGTGGTCGGGGTCCCGACAGTAGAGACCGTTTGAGGGGAAATGACTGGTATATGCGGCTAATGCCAGCGGAATGTCTTGATGTGCCACGGGTAGTAGTTGAGCGATGAATGTTGGAGGAGCGAAAGTCAGAAGTCGAAAGCGACCCTAAGGGTCGCGGTATGCCAAGATGAAGACTGAGGGGATCGTGACCGGATCTGTGGCCGCCGGCTGGGTAGAGCCGAAAAAGAGACTCTACCAGGGCCAGATCCGATGTTTCTAAACCGGGCACTTACCAGGTGCGAACGAGCATGTTGTTCTGTGGATGGTAAATGTTAACGGACTGGCCAGTGTCTACGTCTCCCATCCGTGAGGTTGATCATCAGGAACACGAAAAGAGAACTGCAGCTACGTATCTGATCTTCACCATGCTGCCTTACGTCGGTTCCCCCGCACCCATAACCAGTTCTTTCATGCCCGAGCACTATGGTGGACGCAAATACCATTTGGGAGTCACCGCAGTAGTAGAATGGTAATTTATTGAGTGGCGCGAACGTGGAAATCGATAACGATAAAAACCACCATTCCCCTCGTCCCGTTCATGGCGTCGAAGTCGGTGCCCGAATAGTTGGTTCAGCAGCGTCCGACGCGTCTCATCAATCCCAAGCCTTTGCCGAAGAAAATGTAACCTCACTATCGGACAGTCGGGGACCGACACGGACGATAACTTGAACCGGAACCATGCTTCCACGTCGTTCAGTTATGCGTTGCGAGGAAGGGGCTCACAACATTGGAGAATCGTCCTCGGGCCAACACGAAGGTTCTTCCCCTGTATCAAGTTCTCCCCCTGTATCAGAGATTACCCGTCTCCAGGGGGGTTAGAATGCGCGGAACGTGTGAAGGACTGACTGTCGGTACGTATCAATATATGTGTTTCTTGAATCAATTTCTCGGCGCCATGAGTCTAACTGAGTGCTGAGAGGAGTAAACGTTGTGCCTCATGTCGAATAGGTCAGCACAGATCTGCCCCCTTTTTTTTCCGTCGTTCCAAGTTCCCGGGACCTTTAAGCGTTATGGTACAGGCTGCGATGTTCAAAGGCAATTGCGGCTCGCATATATACACAGGTCTGCCCCTTTTCGTGTATATATGCCAGCCGCAATTGCCTTTGAACATCGCAGCCTGTACCATAACGCTTAAAGGTCCCGGGAACTTGGAGCGACGGAAAACAGTAGGATAACTGATTGCTTCAAAATTCGTGTGAATGGCTCCAGGTACCCTTTTTTGTACGTGCTTGGGAATGGTCGCCGAAGCTTGATCGAGAAGCCAGCGCTCCGGCCTCCGTTGAATTTGTTCGATTGCACCCGCGTCCGACCCCGCTCGCTTCTGGGCTGACGAGAACGTGAGTCGAAATAAACCCATGATCCGTATTTGGGGATCATCACCAGCCTGCATTGCTGACATTATCTGTAGCTCTTCTGATGTCTCATTGGCTAACGCACGACTACTCGCTTTATCATTTGGACGCTAACTTGAACCTCAGATCCATTCAACAGGCAGGTGCCCCGTTGTTTTTCTATAAAAGATGCATGTATCCCCCCTTTCCGATCCCTCGTTCTCGCCCTCCCTGAAGTACAAGTCGTCTTCCACCACACATCAGCACTTTCTGTTCGGCAATGTCTGGAGGCGCCATTACTGCAGGCCCTGTCATCAGTGCTAACGCCCTCAGGAGCGTCTGGACTGGTGTTATCTTTGTGCGCGTTCTCTCTCTCACCACGCCTCCCCCCGTGTTCTGACCATCGTCCACCCGCAGACCCTCTTCGCCGCCTTTGGTGGCATCCTCTACGGTTACGATGCTGGTACAATCTCCGGTGTCCAGGCGATGGAGAACTGGTTATGTACCTTCGGTAAACCCAATCCCGTCACCGGGATATGCGCCATCACCTCATCCCAGCAGTCCCTCGTCGTCTCCACGTTGTCCATTGGTACCTTCATCGGTGCCCTCTTCGCCGCCCCTGCCGCAGATTTCCTCGGTCGGAGGTGGTCCGTCGTCCTCGCTGTCCTCACCTTCTCGGCCGGCGTTGCCATACAAATCGCCTCATCCACTGTTCCTCTCTTCGTCATAGGTCGTGTCTTCGCCGGTTGGGGTGTCGGAATGGTTTCCGTGTTGATCCCCATGTACCAATCTGAGTGTTCTCCCAAGTGTATTCGGTAAGCCCTCCTTCATTTGGCCAGTCACGCCCATCATCGCCCCCCCCATCGCTCACCCACACGATCAAAAACAGTGGCACCATCGTCTCCGGTTACCCGTTGGGGATCGCCATCGGACTTCTCCTCGCCGCCAATGTCAACAATGCCACCAAGGACAAGCCCACTCGTACTTCGTGGCAGCTTCCCATCGGCATCGAGTTCATTTGGGGTTTCGTTCTCGCTGTCGGTATGATCATCCTCCCCGAGTCCCCCCGATGGCTCATCAAGAAGGGGCGCGACGAAGATGCCACCCGCGCTCTCTCCCGTCTCATCTCCCTTCCTCCCGACCATCCCGAGATCCAGGCCCAACTCGACGAGATCCGAATTTCCTTCCAGCAGGAGAAGGGGCAGGGCGAGTCTTCATACATCGACTGCTTCCGCCCCGCCAATAAAATCCTTTTCCGTACCCTCACTGGTATCCTCGTCCAGGCACTGCAACAACTCACCGGTATCAACTTCATCATCTACTACGGTACCGTGTTTTTTGAGAACTCTGGTATTTCCAACCCTTTTTTGGTCATCATCATTATCAGCATCACCAATGTCCTCACGACTATCCCCAGCCTGTGGGGTGTCGAGAGGTTTGGTCGTAGGAGGTTGCTCTTGGTCGGTGCCGTCGGCATGTGCGTTTGCCAGTTCTTGGTCGCCATCGTTGGTGTCACGATCTCGACCTCGAACGCCGCCGGACAGAAGGTTTCGATTGCATTCGTCTGTACCTACATCGCCTTCTTCGCTTCCACATGGGGTCCTGTCGCTTGGGTTATTACCGGTGAGATCTTCCCTCTCAACGTCCGTGCCAAAGCCATGTCCCTCTCCGCCGCCTCCAATTGGCTCTGGAACTTTGTTACCAGTTACGCTACCCCCTACTTGGTCAACAAGCAGCCCGGTTCTGCCGGTCTTGGGGTCAAGGTGTTCTTTATCTGGGGAGCTGCCTGTGTCGGATGCTTCACTTTCACCTACTTCTGCATCCCCGAGGTCAGTCTTCTTTTTTTTTTCCTCTGGTGGCGGTCAGGGAGCTTATATCTTGTTTTAGACCAAGGGGTTATCCCTTGAGCAGGTCGACGTCTTGTACCAGAACACCACCCCGATGCGCTCGGTATCCTACCGTCGTCAACTCGAACGGGATGGCCTCGAGCTCTCGGTCGGTTCTCGCGGAGGCGCCCATGCCAAGCACGATTCTG
>Ga0307517_10008164_pt1 | contig 15059 bp, 15 predicted proteins | sample 23_EM_MG_FD_194515 | JGI IMG/M metagenome (GOLD analysis project Ga0307517, IMG submission 194515) | Populus trichocarpa ectomycorrhiza microbial communities from riparian zone in the Pacific Northwest, United States - 23_EM | ecosystem: Host-associated > Plants > Roots > Unclassified | place...
AGAACTTTTTAGAAAAAAAAATTAAAAACTAACAGAGACGTAAAAAGATTTTGAAAAATAATATAACATTGTTGAGACTATCATTTTATATGTGTGTGTATTCTTTATAATTTATATTTATATTTTATTTATTTAAAAATTAGAAATAAAAGTGATTGGCAATATTATTATTATATAAGTTTTACTTTATTGTGAAAAAAAAAACCCATCAAGGAGCCTACTTGGTCGGTGATGAAGCTAGCCTTCATTAGTTTTTTTTTTTTTATGCGTGTAGTTTTTCTTGATTTTTCTAGAATTACATTAGTATTGTTAACCTTATTTGTTTTATTTTTAAATTTTGTAATGTTACTAATGAATTTCTCTTTGCATACTTTATTTTAAAGAGAAAAACTCGACTTGCGTCTTGGGTTCAATTTTATTTTTAAATACATGGTATGACAAATGGATAGAAGACTAGGTATTTGAAAGTGTGATGACAGTTGCTTTTCAAAGTGTTTTTCGCTCGGAAATACATTAAAATAATATATTTTTTATTTTTAAAAAATATTTCTTGACATCAACACATCAAAACGATCTAAAAACACAAAAACAAATGAAGTAAAGAAAAAAATAAAAAAATAATTTTTTTCAAAAGCGTTTTTGAAACACAAAAACAAACAGATTATTGTAGGACATAAACTCTTAATTGATAAGTGGCCTACAAGTCCTAACATCTTTGTCTTTTTTAATTGGGTTTCAATGGTCTAATGTCACTTTAGGTGCTTTAGAGACTTTTTCTCTCTCTAAATACCCTTATTTAGGACTCATTAGAAATGATTTAAGGACTAGGATAATAAATATCCTTAAGTTATAAATAAATGGTAACCTCGTTGAGGGAATACTAGGGTGACCATGGTCTTTTCTAATTGTGCAAGCTTTCTTAATTTATCTAACTCTTTGTTTTTTTTATCTTTACCAATGATTATTATTGACACTTTCTTATTATTATTGACACTTTCTTATCATTTTTTCTTACAACTATTTAAATCAACCCTAATCTTCTATGTCTGATGAGTAAGCAACTATGTCAAACAATGACAAGGTCTTTGTAAATTCAGACAACAAGATGCTTCATGTTGTGATTATTCAAGAGAATTCCTCTCAAATCCATATTAAGCTAAATGGTGTGGATTATCGTGTTTGGTCTAAAATCATGGAAATGTATATTATCGGTCATATGAAGAAAGCCTATATTACGAGAAGGGATCAGGTGCACCTACTGAAGATGATTTTTGATGAATGGGAAAGCCATGATGCTCTAATTAAGTAATGGCTTATCAACTCCATGACTCCTAATCTTATGTCACACTTTGTTCAGTGTTAAATGGTGACGGATGTATGTGATGCTATTAAAAAGAGTTATCTTGATATATCAATTTTTTCTTAAATTTATGAACAAGTAAAGGAAACCTTTCAATTTTTTCCAGGGTGGCAGATCTTTCATTGAATACCATAATGAACTAAATTTTATTTTTATAAAAATTCATTATTAAAGGCTTAATAATATGAGTTGCCAAGTAGTTGTTTGAAAAAAAAAAGGATGCTTGGAGATCGAGTTTATATGTTTTTTATAGTACTTTATCATAGTTTGGATCAAGTCAGTGGTCATGTCCTGACTACCTCTTCTTTACCTATCATGGAGAAAGTATAGTCCTTTATTCATTAAGCAGTGCAGGGATAGGTTATCATGGATACTAAAGATTATATTAAGGCTTTATCCCTAGTCATTTAGAAGAGCCATTTAAAAGAATAGTTCTCAGTCTCTCTTTATTTTTCATATACTTATCACTACACTCATTGTAACAGTACTAGACATATAATATATGCTAAAAGAAAAAAAAAAATAAAGTACTCCAATATTGTTATTACTAACAATTGCAATCTTTTGTTTCTCATATATTGCGAGAGTTTTATCAAGAAAGTAATTCTAGTTTAGGTTTTATTTTTTCTATTAATAACTCTTGTGTTATTGATACAAAGGCTATTAATCATATAACTAAAAATTCTTCCTTATTTCATTAACTAATGTCTTTACATGTCAAGTTTATTTAGGTTGATAAAAGGGCTCTCATGCTGATTATTAGGGTCAATAATTTCTCACTCTCTCCCACACTTTTCATGTCTTATATTTTACTCGACCATACTCTTCCTAATAATCATCCTCTTCTTATTAGCCAACTTACCAAACATCTTAACTATTTTATAATCTTTCATTCTACCCATTGTGTTTTTTATAACAATCTCATAAAAATAATGATTAGCACTAATAGGGAGAGAAGATAATGTAGAAGATAATAGGCATAAATTTTGATCCAACTATTATATTAGGCTAAATTTTTGCTAGAAGTATTTAGAGACCTTATTTCCTTTAAAATTAAAATCTCATACCCATAGGAGTTTGGAAAAGCATTCAAATAAGGCCATAAATTACTATTCAGGATTTGTTATATTTTTTCTAATTGATTTAAGTCTTTTTTTTCTATTTGGAGTCGAACTCTTTTATTATTTTTATTATTTTTGTTTAGGACTTTTTATTACTATATAAGCAGTCTAGAAGTTCTTGATTAGAATATTCATATGGTGAAATATTCAATAATAATATTTTGAATTAGGGTTTATGATGGATCCCTATTCGACATAATTTTGTATTGCTTGTTTTTATTGTCTTTTTCATGTTGTTTTTGTTTGTGTCTATTAGTTTCATAAGCTAACGATCCTTGGTAGTTATTTTCTTGTTGTGTGCTACTAAACAACCATGACTAAAAAGGTCATATAATAGGATATGCTCAACCAAGAGGGGATGAGGACGTTCTTTTTTAGGGAAGAGATTTTTAGGAATTGATGATAGAAGACAAGTGGAGACAAATTATACAATTAACCTGAAAGTTGGTAGAAATTATGAGACTAAGGGATCATAAAGAGTGACAAAGAAACTGTAAGACTAATTATTAGGAGAAGATGAAAGAGCACTTTTTTCCATTCAGATATACTCAAACTTTATATCAATAACTCCATACATTGAGATAATGTAGGAGAACTATTAATGAATACACTAATAATTTCTATCAATTAGTGGCTAGGAATGATCTGTCACAAATGAAAAAGCGGTTTGTTGTCAAGTACCTAAATGAATTACAACGATTTATCCAGAACATGTTACGTTTGCAATCTTCATAGACAATTTCAAAAGCCTATAAATGGGCTTATACTTTGGAGAAATAATAGGTTCCTATTATAACTAATAGATATAGCTTTTGGTTTAACTAGAATAATAGGGAGTTATACACCAACAAATAAAAATTGTTCATTCAATGTATATTAGTAGCTAAACAAACCACAAGTTAGGTTTCTTGATCTAGATTTGGTTTTAAATTGAAGTTTTTCGGATATGGTGAGTTGGTACCTTGAATTATTAAGTGTCATAAGCTAAAGAGTCATCCGAGTAAAAATTTATTTGTATAAGAACTTAATAAAGGAGCATGTGATCTTGTTTATAATAATTTAAATGACAACATAGAGGTTTTTCAAGGTGATGGAACCTTAGACATTTTGAAAAACATGTTTGCTTCTAAGAGTGATTTAGGTAGGGATTGGTTACGCACGAGTCTCTTCCGTTTAACTTATACCATCAAAGACAAGGTATGTGATTTGATCATTGATGATAGTGGTAGTTGTGAGAATATAATGTCAGTAAAGAAAAAAAAATTAACTCAAGACAGAAAAACATCCTAGGCCCTAGAAATTGAAGTGGCTAAATCGAGATAGCAAGGTAATCATGGATGAACATTATCTTGTTCCTTTTTTCTATAGATAATAAATGTTTTCATATGTTTGGTGCGATGTGGTGTTTATAGATGCATGTCATTTACTATTAAGTAGACCATACAAATATGATAGGGATATTGCCTATAGCGGACGACGTAATACATATATCATTAATATGAAAGGGAAGCATATAGTATTACCGCCTAAAAGAAAGGTGGTAGTTGTTTAGAGCAATGGTAAGAACATGTTGTTTTTCTTCCAGATTATAAAGAAGGAAAGGAACAAAGAAAAGAACGAGATTGTGGAGAATCAAAATGATGTGAGAAGGGGTACAATGTGAAAAATCCATTAACGACTAGCAATGGTTCTGTAAAGATTCAGAGTACTTTATAAATTGATTATTGGCCCACTTTATCTAATTCGACTAACTATCTCAAACTCTAATCAATATGGATTTAACAACTAAATGACCCTTTTATGATAGATTTGTTGGTCCCATAGACTATGACAAGTGGTCTGTTATAAAAGAGAGATTGAGAGCAGTTGAAGTAAATGATATGACTGACCCTATACGAGTAGCTGAAGTTTGTTTGGTTCCAAATATTATGGTAGTGAAGGAGTTCAGAGTGTTGGATTTCATTAAGTATATTTGGCTAGAACACTCATCTCTGGTCATACTGCAACATAAGATGGCTAAAGTTATTCACGTTGATAAAATGCTAATCTATTTCTTTCAGGATAATCTCACAAGGTTTGCCTTGAGCTGGTATATGAGACTGAATAGTACCAAGATTAATAAATGGAAGGATCTGGTATATGCCTTCTTGAAGCAGTATATATTCAATTTGGAAACTACTTATGACAAAACCAGTCTGATGGCTATGGAAAAGGGAGACCAAGAGTCTGCAAGGGTATATACATAAAAATAGTGAGATAAGACAACACATGTCTAACCTTTGCTAATAGAAACAAAAATGTCAAATGCATTTGTCAAATATTAACATACATCTACCACTCGAGTTTGTCTACTAGCATCTGTTAGACTCCGGATTTGTTGCTCTAACTCCATCAAATTCTATACAACCACCATTTTCTAGGTGGTATAATCCAGACGAGAGATGTGAATATCAGATCAAATCAAGGGCTTAATTACAGGGAGAGTGACATGAAATATTTTTTTTAACACATAATTTTATATTAACAAGCATATATTTTAATCCAACCGTTTGAACTTGCTAAAAATTTTCTAAAATATTCTAAAGGCCTAATATATTTAGGGTTAAAATTGCATACCTATAAGAGTTGGGGAAAGCCTTCAAATATGATCTAAAAGTTATTGTTTGGGCTTTGCTAATTTTTTATAGTTAATTTAAGATTCTTTTTTTTATTTGGATTAGAAATCTTTTATTATTTTTTCAATTTTGTTTAGGACTTTTTACTAATATATAAGCAACCTAGAAGAGTTGTAATATAGAGTTTTTTTATGAATTTTTATATGGTGAAATATTCAATAATAAAATTTTAAATTAGGATTTGTGGTGTGATCCTATTTGATTAAAAAATTTGTTCCTTATTCTTGTATTGTTTCTTGTATTATTTTCACCTGCATGTAAAAGGAGTTATGGTAGTGTATTATGAGTTCGTTCCATGTCTTCAAAGTAGAGAAAGAGAAGTCTAACATGGGAAAAAAATCTTTTATAGCATTGTTGGTTGGGTCATCCTTTGTTTTTGTATTTAAAATATTTATTTTCTAAGTTTGATAAGGAAAAACATTTTATGATAATTCTATTTCTAGCTAACAATATGAGTAATGCATTTATGCTAAAAATCATTGTATTCCTTTTAAAGTAAATTTTAATAAAAGATTAAAGTTTTTTTAAGTGTTTATATTGATGTTCGGGGTCTTTTTTCTACCCTTACTACTTCAATCATAAATATTTTATTTATTTTATTAATAATTTCACTAGGCTAACCTAGGTTTATTTATTAAAATCTAAGAGTGACATTATACATGTTATTCCTTAATTTTGTAAAATGATTATCACACAATTTCATTATTAATTTCAGGTCTTTCGTTATGACAATGGTCATGAGTTATGAATCAATCTTTTGCATTTTTTTTAAGATTCATAGCATCATTTACTAGACAATTTATCTACACACCATAATAGAAAGATATAGTACAACATATAAACCATAATCTCCTAGAGGTAGCTCAGGCATTAAGTTTTACTATGTATGTTCCTAAACGTTGCTATGTTGATATTGTCATGACTATTGTCTTCTTTATTAATAGGATGTCTACCTATATTATTGACCATAAAACTTCTTTGAGGATGTTATCAAGGTTTCACTTTATTCCTTCTACTCTTAATCTTCGTCCTAAGATTTTTAGTTAGGGGTGTTATGTTTATATTCATTTTTTTCATTGAGATAAACTTGATCCTCGTGCTCTTTAGTGTGTTTTTCTTGGTTACTTTAATTTTCAAAAGAGATATAAATATTTTCATCCTTTTATAGGTAAATACTATATGTTTATGGATGTTTAGTTCTATGAACAAGTATCTTATCTTTCTATGAATGTGTCTCTCATTCCTCTTTCGTGAGAGATTAGTAGCAAGGAAGAAGAACATTTATAGTTGGTGGAAAAGACATTGTTGATTTCAGGAAAGAAAAAAGATTAAGTTATTTTAGATGAAGGATGATCTTTTTTTTTGTAAAAGAAGTTGTATCTGAACCTGAAAAAGGTAGGCCCACTTAGTTATTTTAAAAGGGTTATACATAAAGAACAAGAATATAATTGTCAAGCCTTCACCTCTACCTAACTCTAGTACTCCTCTTAATGATATTACCATGCCATCAGATGACTATTTTGAAATTGACTGTGAGGTATGTGTTCCTTTTCTCTATAAATTCATAACATTTACCTTTAGAGTTTGTCAACTTAAGATCATAAATTAACCATCAAGATAGGAGATATCCTTTTCATGTTTGTAAAGAGCCTAATAGACTTGGTTTCTTCATATCATCTTTCAGTGTCATTTATCTCATATTTGATTTTATCTCTTATCATTATCTGTCTAAGTTTCACTTATCTTTTACCCTCTAATTGTCTTATATGCCTATTCCTAGTCCTTTTCAGGTAGCTCTTGGAGACCTTGATTAAGAGTTTATTGTGGTTGAGGAAATAAAGGCACTCTAAAAAAACTCTACTTACAAGATAGTCAAGTTAACTCAAGAAAAGAAAACAATCAATTGTAAATGGATTTTTATGATGAAGTATAAGTCATATAAGATAGTTTACAAGTACAAGGCTAAATTGGTTGTTAAGGGTTACACTTATAGTTTTGATATTGACTATCAAGAAACTTCTACTCATATGGCTAAGATGAACATTGTTAGAGTTATACTCTCTCTTATAGTTAACATGGATCGGCCATTATGACAACTTGATATGAAAGATGTTTTTCTTCACAATGATCTGTCGGAGGAGGTGTATATAGATCCTCCTCTAGGATTTATACTAGAATGAGGTAAAATATATAAGATAAAAAGGTGTATAGACTTAAGTAGTCATTAAGGACTTAGTTTGGCAGATTAAGTCACTCAATAAAGGGTTTAGGGTTTAGTAGATCACACTCTCTTCTATAAAATAAAAGGTGATGATATTACAATTCTTATTATTTATATTGATGACATGATTGTTACATGCAATGACATAAGTGTTATAAAGAAGCTTCAAAACTACTTGATCGAGGAATTTGAGATGAAAAACTTGGGACCTTTAAAATATTTCTTCGGCGTTGAGTAACTCGATCCAAGAAAGGACTTTTTCTTTGGAAACAAATATTAGATCTCCTAGCCGAAACTAATAACTCTACCTATAAACTTATGGATACTTCTATTAAGATGAATCATGGTCTCGCTTTCTACTTACATTAAGTCCCAACAAATAAAGAGTTGGCAAGGTAGCTCATCTATCTAACTCATATAAGACTTGACATATTATATACAGACAATGTTGCAATAAATAATATCTTGACTTACCTAAAATTCTCTTTAGGTAAAAGTGTTATGTTCTCCTAACTTAACACATGGATATTTTGGTATATACTGATTTTGATTTATCGATTTAGATTCTAGGCCTATTGTGTAATTGACTTGCCTAAATATTTGATATGTATTTTGCATAAATACCTCTTAGTGTAACAACATTTAGCCTAATTTCATTCTTCAATTACAAGAAAAGAAAATAGCAGAATTTTGTTAATATCAACTGACTAACCTAGATTTGGGTTTTACAAAGCATGTTTTATTTATTTATTTGATACATTATGACTTCTATATTTGCCCTACATGTGTACAGTCCACGTTACCTTAGGCTGGATAATAATTCGAGTTATGTATAGAAATTATTAGATATATCAAGAATTATTTTGGGTCTCAACTTTATGCGAAAAAAAGAAAGAAACAATTTCAAACCTACTGAATAATTAATAGTATTTAGCATTTGGTTTAGGCTTAGTAAGGATAACATATAAATTTCCTTCTTCCATCTTAGTAAGGAGAGACCACGGAAGAAACTTCTCAAGAAAAAACTATGCACGAAAAGCTATGCTCTGATGTGCGAAAACTGCAAGGAGAGCATTTGGAATATTGAACGAAGGTTTTACACATTTACACCAGGACAGTCTAATCATCTATTCTAATAAATACTTCAGGCGCAAGATCAAATTGTCGGAGAAAATGAACATAAATTGAAGGAATTCCTGCAACTGATATAAGAGGTGTTTAGGGCAACTCTGACCTAAAATTGAATCGAACTATGACAAAAAGAATTTCAAATTTGGAATTCTAATCACAAAACATAAATAGCATACAGAAAACAGAGAGGGATAGTGCTGTTTAGTGTACAGCAACATTATTTGGCTGCCTTTGAATTTCTATTATGTTACAATCCTCGACTTGCAGGAGCATGCTTCTTGACCCATCCACTCTTCATTAGCCTGCCCCTGACATGTTCATCCTTATCCAGCTCGCAATGTCATAACTTACTGGGGAAAATCACGTTTGAAATGCTCCCGGCCTTGCCTAGTTGAGTTGACCCTCTAAAAAGCTTGTCTCTTTCAGCAATGAATTTGGCAAATCTAGAACCCTTCACTTGTTTCTCATTATCTTGCAGTATTGACTCTGGCAGAGTAGACAAAGGAGGGGTTGGTTTGGGGGGGAGAGGTGGCATTAATGCCCATACAGAAGAAAGGTCTTCATTTGGTTGGTCAAGATTTTGCAGAAGTGCTATATCCCGCATTTCTGTCGTGAGAAAAACAAATTTGTCAGCATCCACAAGCATGCTTTACCTTCATATACTACAGCCAGAAACAATGCGAACTTGCAAAAACAATGAAATGGATATATTCATCTTGTATCACATATCAATTTGATCCTATAGTTGCTATATAACCCAATACTCATTCAAGGAAAGACTATGAGTTCCATAGAAACACAAATTTTAATAACCTCTATGAAACGTGATTTTTTTATTAAAAAAAAAAAAAAACAATCTTTTTGGTGTTTGTGGTCATTAATTAATGAAGCATATCACTCTGCAATGATGAGCTTGAGAATCTAAATAATGTGGGAATACAGATTAATTCATTTCATGATTGACATGTTCTCAAAGCCAGTGTTTAGATGAACAACCTTTTGCAAAATCAAAGATAGGCGCCAAAACTGCACATGGAATGCTGAAGTTCAGATGTGGTATAACTGTTCCTCCACCATGCCTTGCATTGCTATACCAAGAATATATCTCATTAAATAAAGAAGTATATCTCTCATTAAAAAAGAAGTTCAATCTGCAAGAACTGGAGAACTTAACTAGGAGAAAATGAAAAAACCAAGAAAGAAGACTTGCTTGAGAGCTCATAATACAGAAAATGTGTTCCCTCCATCAAATTAATAACATCTATACTGCAAAAATATGTTTTGACCAATGCAGGTACGTCTCGTTATGTCTTTCCTGTCATTTTTCTGTCACGCATACCCCATCATACCAAGTCCATAAGCAACCAGCACAAACTTCAGATGGATTATATAGACTCATACCAAGAGGAAGACAGTTTCCATTGTGGCACAATAACCAACAACCAATCACATTGAACCATTTAACAACAGCAAAAAGGAAAAAAAACAATAAAGCAACTGTACCTGGTAACAAGTCCAATCATATGACCTTCTGAATTAATGACAGCACCACCACTACCACCTGGGTGGACAGCAGCTGTTGTTTCAAGCATTGCTGGAATGTGTGAATTCCTTCCTTGAAGGGATTGACAATATGGGGGTGCCTTTGTTTTGACTACTTTTGATACCACTCCGGAGCAAACAGAGGGGGAAGAGCCTTGAAAATTCAAGGCATAAACAGATTTATCAAAAAGCATGAAGTAAAGCACAAAAACAAATCAAGAGAATCTTCAAAGTTAACTAGATAATGGAAGTATCAATTCAGCAGAAAGCCAAAAGCAATAAATGATATGGACTCATGAGCACCATATGGATTTAGAACCATAGCTGTTCTCAAAAAAAAAATTCAGTGTTCTTGTGTTATATTTCTTGGCAGCGCACACACATAACGATTGAAAAGTTATAACCCAATTCAGAAAGTTTCTAAAGCTGGTTTGGAGGTTAAGGCAACCTATCTTGACATACAGTATATCATACAACATTTATTTAATACTTCATAGAAAACAAGATACACTTCATAACTAAAGCAAGTGATTCAAACAACAAACTGCATTGGTAGAGAGATGATCTTACCAGAACAAGTTAAGAAGTGGAGGGGGATGGAATGTGCATGAAATGACACTTTGGCTTTGGGTAGGCCGTCTATTATGACATCATGCATTAGTTAAAGTCCAGCATGACAGTACAAAAATAATTTTTAAACAAACCATTTTGAAAGTAGAACTCAATTAAGGATGCACTGGTAGCAAAGTAGGCTTCAAGAAGGGGAAAAGCCAGAAAATGTCTAAAAGAGTAGTCGATCACATTTATTTATAACAGCTACAGCCAGATTTTTTAAGTTCTTCAACTGGCAGAGGCATAGAAAGACACAGGTATAGAAAAATAATTGAAAGAAACACTCCTGAAAGAATAAATCTAACAAGAAATATATAAGGCAATCAAGAATTTACCACATCGGGGTCCAAAAAGTCCATGTCCAATGATATACGCCTTCGATCCCAGAGATGGAGATTTGAAATCCACTTTGGTAGGGCAAAGCTGATCTGGAACATGCTCAAGCTGCAGAAGGGCAACATCCAATGGTCCCTTACAAACATACACTACTTTAGCATCGCACCAAATCCAAGGGTCAGCATGGTCCAAACGAACACGTATATTTCTACGGCCTTTGTAAGACAAACTCAATTTGTATCCCTTCCTCTCATCAGCCACCAAAGAATCCACAATGTTCATTGTCTTTGGTGGCAACCTCTGACTCTTCCTGTAGCCATCAACTTCACTATATCTAGAAAATTCCTTGGGTGGAAAAAAAAGATCCTCTGATTTGGTTCCATCTTCTCTACCATTTACAGTTGTTTTCCCAAATCTCCAAGGTTCTAACAGGTGAGCATTTGTGAGTATCAGACCTTGATCGTTAAGCAGAACCCCAGATGCCCATACAGCTTCATCAATGGTAATAAGACAAATAGAAGCCATAGCCTTCTCAACTGGCAGTGGGGAAGGGCAATGAGAATTATGATGCTCGTATTTGTAAGGGAAGGATCCATCTGACTTAGGGCTGTATGCATTCCCTACAGCATTTAAGTTTTCCTTATTAAAATGAATCCCTTTTTCAGCATTTTGAGGCTCCTTCAGCAGCAAGTCACTGCAAGCAGTTGCAATGGCTTCCCACGGAATCACCAGCTGTCACCCAAGGCTAGAATTTGTGTGATCTGTTAACTATCAGATAATTTAAACATTCAAATTGAGAATTATTCCAAGTCACCTGGATTTCAGCGCCGGTACTCTTTTGCCTCAATGGTCTAATCAATATGCCAATGAAATCTGAATTTTCACCAAAAACTGGACTACCTTCCATTCCTGGCATATTTAGTGTCAAAATGGATTCAGAATTATAAAGGAAGAAAGAGCCACAGAAAACATGACAGAGAAATGCTTGCACCTGGAAGACACCGAAAGTCAGCCATCAGTAATGATATGTCAGATGATCTGGGAGGATAGCAGTTGGCAATGGATCCCACTGACAAGCTGCAAATATCAAAAGAATTTGACAATGAAACTCAGGGTCTGCATGAGGTAGCAATACTGCAATTGAGTGCAAAGGGAATTTTTTCTAACTACACACCTTGTATGCACACAGACACATTGAATCCAGTTTAGTTTCAGGAGGCTAGATGACCACAGAATATAGATATTTCATTATCTGTTCTACACTAAAACATATAGTAAATAAATGATCTCCTTTGGTATTAATGCTCTATATCAACCAAACTAGAAGTGCCACCCATATGGCCATTTAAGAATGGACGTTGCAAATACCAGATTTATGTGCTGTATTGTGCTTTTGACAAAAACAAATCATCAGAAATGAGATCTAAGAATCCAAACCAAGTGTAGACATTAAAAAAGATGGTAAAACAAAGAATAATACCTGTTAAAGAAGTGGACAGGTGAGAGGATGCCGAAAGGAGAACCCACCGCTAAAAGAAAATCCCCCCTTTTTCTTGATGCCAATATTTTAAAGTTGGGCAGATCCTAAATGATAAATTCCACGTCTATATTATATAACGTAGATGTATAGAAATTATAACAACACAAAAATCATGTAGATGGGTTGTCTAAGGTGGCATATAAAAAGGAAACAGAAAAACAAAAGGTATACTTTACCTTCAAATGTAAGAAAACACCAAGAATAGCAACCCTTGTGGTCAATCTGCCCATAATACTTGGATTGCTAGATCCTCCCCTTGCATGTCTATGGCTCTCCACAGTAGAAGCATTTCCATGCTCAGTCTGAGATGATTGATTCAACATTATTTATCCCATATATCATTAGTTCAAATTAGATGTAGATAGTCCTTTGGAAAAACATTATCCCTTGCTAACCTGTGTCTGGCCAACATCCATAAAAGGCTGAGGACCGCTCTCATGTGAGGCCAGAGACCAACCAACCTCCCATCCATGGTCCATCGAGCCTGAAGAAGCTTCAACAAGTGATTGAAGAGCAAGGGAAGATACAGGAACATCAACCTTCATGGAGAATTGATCGATTAGTAACATGCTGTGTAGCAGTAATGAGCAAGAAATTTAAACATCTCAATAACATTGAACACCAGTATGAAGTGCAATTTCCAATATTGGAAACAAGAAGCATTTAATATGCTCAGTTGACAGTGCTGTTGAAGTTCCAACACAAACATAACATCCAGTAATTATCAAATTTTAAGATGCATTTGAAATCTGGCATACATGAAATTGAACATCAATTCACTCCCTACCTCTATACATCATTTAAATCTTACTGATTGATAATGTAAACTAAGGCTATCATGGAAAAGTAAAATTTGCATGGAATCAGTTTTGGATCCCATGAAAAACAACAAAGTTGAATTTTTCATTATCATTAGCCTTCAAATACTGTAAAAACCATCCCACAAATAATGAATTTGCATGCCAAACACAGCCAAATTCATGTCCCAGGGCAACCAGTATCATACTTAGCTATCACATGCATTGATGAATCTAACAAAACCATCATGCTCCACTTTACTGAAAAAACTACACAGCAAACTAACCGAAAATCAAAATCTAAACTTAGTTGGCTAGTGTCAGATAACTAGTTTTCAATGCTGTTACACAAGCACAAATTGATTCTCTCTGAGGCTTCTTCAATGTTCAGCTAAACAGATAACTCACTCAAAATGCCTACCAATCTAATAAGTTGTGCACTTAGCCAGCAAGGGGCGCCTGTATCCAAAACCCCATCTTCATCTTTCCTCAAACCCAACTTTCCCTGCAAGATAAAACACATTAACTCCAGCTACTAATCACTTCAACCAAGTTAACAACTAGCACAGTATCATCTCATACCTCTACCATAACATCAACATGAGCACCAGGAATCAACTCGGGTGGGCCCTGCAATCAAACAACAATCCCCGCAATTCACCTAAAAAATCCAAAAACAACAAAACAAACCCAATTACACATTAAATATAAGTAATTCAAACCTGAGAAATGTCCTCTCTGTGTTTTGATGACAAAAAAGGCTCAACAACAGAAGCAACTGTGACTACCATCCCAAGACCCTGGCTTTTAGCCTCCAAAATCCGGTTAGCCAATTCAGCATCATAAAGGGTGTCAGGTAATAACAGCCCAGAAGCTGAAAGTGTTGTATTGCCAGAACTACACGTACCCAGATAAAGAAAATTCAATAAGAACACATTGAAATGAAAAGGAAGGCAATTTTGTAAACCAAGATAACATTTTTTAAAATAAATTCACTCACTTAAATTGATGAAAAGCATGTTTTCGCATCTTTAGTCCTTTGGGGTCCTAAATAAACACACGAAAACACACATATTCATTGTCAACCTATGAAAGCACAGATTTGTGTATAGGTGATTGAGGGACTTACGGGGCCTTGGATTCTGACCAAGACAGCGAAGTTACGGGCAACATCTACGATTTCAGGCAAACCCATGAGGTTGTTTTGCGTAAGAACGAGGAGAGTTAGTGACTTCTTAATGTGTTTTTCGATTGAATTGGACTTCAACTGTTTCTGTTGTGTTTTTGCTCGTGCGGAGACTGAAGAAGGATTGATGACATCAAATTTTAGAAATTCGAGGTGCAAGGCAATTAGTGTAATGCAATTAAATGTGTAATATAATGAACACATTTTTATTTTAGTCCTATATTTTTTTAAAAAAATCATTTTAGTCTCTATATTTTATTTGTATTTATAATTGGTCTTTGTTTGAGATTTTTTGTCCTTATATTTTATAAAAATTATAGTTTAGTTTTTATAATAAACAGTTTTTTTTCTGCAATTAAATTTTTACATGATTACTCTTAATTATATAATGGTTTATTATATAGTTTTTTTATATAATGCTTAAATGTAATGGATTATTATGATTGTAGTCCTCCACCACATTATAATTTAAAAAATTGATCAAAAATAGAAATGTAATGGATCATTACATTACATGATCTATACATCTAATTTAACA
>Ga0307517_10008166_pt1 | contig 15058 bp, 9 predicted proteins | sample 23_EM_MG_FD_194515 | JGI IMG/M metagenome (GOLD analysis project Ga0307517, IMG submission 194515) | Populus trichocarpa ectomycorrhiza microbial communities from riparian zone in the Pacific Northwest, United States - 23_EM | ecosystem: Host-associated > Plants > Roots > Unclassified | place...
ATTTAAAAAAAAAACCCTCAAAAAACAATATAGTTTTTGGTTTTTAATATAAAATAACTGAACCGAACCGAAATCGAACCAAAACCAGTCGGTTGGGTTTCGGTTTTTGTTCTAAAATAACCGAAACCGGTCGGTTTGAACTGATTTTATTTTTTTTTTAAATTCGGTTTGGTTATTTTTTAGGTAAAAATCAAAACGAACCGAAAATGATCACCGCTATTCATAATTGAGTGGGCATTTTTGTTTTGGTGATTGGAAAGTATTTTTTTAAATTTTTTTAAATTTTGATATACTGATGTGAAAAAAAATATTTTAATATATTTTTAAATAAAAAATATTTTAAAAATAATTATTACTACAATATTAAAAATCTCTAAATGTAATAATATTTTTTTTGTTTTGTTTTTTTCTTACAGGAGCCCAGAAAGCAACTTCGACCAAACTCTGCTGTTTAGTACATTCGAGGCACGTGAAAGTCATCTAAAGACTCTTCTTTGCAGGTGGAGAAGTGCTGCATTGGTGCTGTTTTTCTTTTCTACTGCAACTTTGGTTGCTGATCCTTGAGTTTCACATTACTTATTTAGTCATCTTTTTCTAAAAAAAATATAATATTCTTTTCTTTTTAATCTGAACTACAAGAATTAATTTATGTTCTTATTTGAGAGTTTTAATATGAATTTATGTTTGGAAGAAATTCTCTTGTTTTTCAAAATTAATTTTAAGTTTTTATATTAAAAAGCATTTTTTTCGTAAAAAAAAAAGTGATTATTAAAAGGACCTAATATCCTTGTTTTCAAGACTTGAAGGATTTATTAGAGAAATCGTACAATAAATTAACTGGTTAATCCTAATTCTTGTCTTTTAAAACCTGCACAAGGATCCATGATGCTCGCAACGTGATAAAATTTATAGGAGATTCTCTGTTGATATTATTCTCTAATTGACCCAAAAACTTCAATTTTCTTGTAATTTGGCTTTTAATTTCAATAAATTAACTTGGTAAAAATTAAATTTGGTCTTTTAAAATTCCAATCTTTTCAATTAAGTCCAAATTAGGCTCCCAAACTTAATTTTTCACCAATTAAGCCCCAAATAAAATTAATTTGACCCATTTAAAGTATAATTAAGTCCTTGCACTTAATTAAATCCTTAAATTGGACCCAAATTAATTCTTAAACATAATTAAAATTTAATTTGGCCCATGATTAAATCAAATTGGCCTATTAAAAATTTAATTATGTCATTGGACTTAATTTTTTATGCAAATTCGTCTAATAATCATTTAATTTGACATTGAATTTGTATTTTTTCTTCATTTTTTGGCATAATGGGGTACAATTAGGCCTTTAATTTCCTCCAAAAATTGCAGCTAGATTTTGTCTATTTTTGCAGTCTTTCTTGATCTGTTTTTTTCACATTACCAGCCTTTATTTTATTTTTTAATTTTTAATTTTTTTTAAAAATTAATTTTTGGGGAATAACCCAGAATTGGGTTATGACATTAAATATCTTATAAAAAATATTTTTTAATTTTCATGTGTTTTTTACTTGTAAAATATATTAAAGTAAATTTTTTTAAAATGAGATATTTATAATTAATATTTACATTTAGTTTATTGTTTTTTAAAAATTTAACCTCGTAAAATTTTATAAAATATTTACAAACCACCACATCATTTTTCTACCATTATATTTTCAAACCAATGCTCACCAAACATTATAAATACTTGAAAAATTTTATATGTAAAATATTTCACACAACATAAATCAACCTCCCGGTTTTTACTCAATAACAATTAAAAATACTTAATTTCATGTTTTTTTATTTTATTTTTAATGTTATAAATTTATTTTTCCATGTGTCCATAAAATTTTTTAAATTAAAAACATGTTTAATAAAATAAATTAAAGACAATTTTTTTAAAGAATGAATATGGTATATATTATAATTTCATAAATTAAAAGTTAAAATTTTGACTCGATGTTATAATAAAAATTAGATTTAAGTGAAGAGTTATTTCTAACTATATATATATATATATATATGTATATAACTATTTATTAAATCAAAAATAATTTAAATCAATTCACAAAAAATACATCAAACATAATCTAAACCATATAAAAAGTTTGATAAAGAATTTATTTGAGAATGTTGTGCCAGTTTAAGGTATTTTTTTGTTTAGAAATGTATTAATTTTTTTTTATTTTTAATTTTTTTTTTTAATATTAACACAATAAAATAATTTAAAAATATAAAAAATTAATTTTAATAAAAAAAATTTAAATTTTAAAAGCCGAGTTTTGAACCTCATTTTGAAACAGCAAAGGACACGCACTCGACTGGTTCGAGTTTAAACTTTCATTCCCCCCTCACGTGGTAAAAAAAATATAATAATAAAAAATAAAAATAAATTTCGAATTCCAAAAATCAAAAAAACAAAATTCTCAAAAATTCTCAAAAATAAAAAAATAAATCACATTAGCGTCTCTTACATCAAACACGCATATCACGATCTCTCCAGTCCCTTCTGTGACAAATCCCTTCCTTTCCGTTTCCTTCCACAAATCTCCGAAATACAAAATTTCTCATCAAACCCCAATTTTCACTTTTATCTCTCTACAACCTTCTCTCTCTCTATCGAATGATTCTAGAACCTTCATGAATCCCTCCTCCACCACCACCAGCTTCATGGACCACTGCCTTCACTGCCGTCCTACATTCGATGCCTGAACGGCGTAGCCGAACACGCAGAATTCTGAACTGCGTAACCATCAGAATCCGAACCCGGTTAAGTTCACTGTACAGACTCGTAAAAGAAGAACCGCGGAGGTTAACAACAATATAAAAAAGAACGCGATCGTTGATGATAAGGAGAAAATTGTGAGATTACCTGATACGAAGCCGTATAGAAAGGAAAAGCAAGACGAGGAAGCCTGGGTTTTGAGAAAAGACGAAGGGATTGCTAATAAGAAGATGGACGAGTATGATAGCGGCGGCGGACGGAGCGCCGACAAGGGAACGGGAGCGGAAGATGAAGGAAGCACTGCTCCTCTTCCCGAGAAGGTGAGTCTTAGTTTTGGTTTTCGTGAGAGATTGTGTTTGGATGTGAGAAACTGTGGGGAAGTGAAAGAAAGTGCGAGAAAGTTTGTTTGTGTGTCGTGTTTTGCATGAAATCGGCTTAATGCATGTGAATTTAGTTCATGATATTTGAAAATTTTTGGATTTTTGCTGTTATTTTTTTTCATTTTGAAGCTATTTTTGTTAGTTGCAGGAGGGGAAACTAACAAATTCAGTAAAATATATCTGATTTGTTGTTGAGCTCCATTTTTTTGGGTTACTGAATTAACTAGTTGTGTGAGTTTAGTTTTGATAGAAATGGATTTTGGTATTTTGATTATTTATATAGGCACCGTGTCTTATTATTTTGAGTCTTTTTGCCACAGGTCCAAGTTGGTGGTTCTCCAACGTACAAAATAGATAGAAAACTGGGTAAAGGAGGTTTTGGACAGGTTTATGTTGGTCGAAGAATTGGTCCCACTAATTTTTCAAATGAAAGAACTGGTCCTGGAGCTTTAGAGGTATGTGATTCTTGTATCTATTTTATAGCTGCTTGATAAAATGTGCTGGATTTTATGATTGTGATGGGGTTTGTGTGTAAATTGTAGGTAGCATTAAAATTTGAGCATAGAAGCAGCAAAGGATGTAATTATGGACCACCTTATGAGTGGCAAGTTTACAAGTGAGGATCCTACCGCAGCTTTTGTATTTTTGGTTTATTGTCTATGCATTGCATTGTTAGGGAGGGGATGTATATGGGGAGTTATAACCTTTTTTTTTTCCTGTGCTGTGTGTACAGTGCACTTGGGGGCAGTCATGGTGTGCCACGAGCTCATTACAAAGGAAGGCAGGGTGACTACTATGTTATGGTATCTGTTGTTTGATCCGTGTCCTCTTTTTTTACCTTCAGATTGGTAAGAATTAAGTTTCAGCCTCTGGGCAAATGTTTTAGAAGAATGTTTTAAAAAATGCTATATTTCTTGCAGGTTATGGATATGCTTGGACCTAGTCTATGGGATGTTTGGAATAACAACTCACACACGCAAGTGTTTTTCACTTGATAGTTTTCTTTTAGTTAACACCATAAGATCAGATATTTTCAATATATCCAATGTTTACTTCTTTTCTTTTCAATTTCAGGATGTCCATTGATATGGTTGCTTGCATTGCCATTGAAGCCATCTCTATACTTGAAAAGATGCATTCTAGAGGGTGAGACTTTTTTAAAAGCAATTCTGCTGCTAATTTTCTTTTTATGTATAAAGACACAAATCTACTTTTTAGAAAGAAAGTCACTTTTGGTGATTTGATCAATGGATTTTGGATGTTGAGATCAATGTGATTGGTGTTAAAATTGTCTACCTAGGTGGTCCTTGAGAGGGCATGTAGGTTTTCTAGTCTCCATGTTTGTCTTATATACGTTGTTAATTTTTGCATATTTGATGGTAAGCAGGCATCTTGTGTCATGCACTTGCAGCCTTTGAGAATGTAATTATTGTGATAAAGTGGAGCCACCGTTTGCTGTTCCCTTGTAATCACACTTTGTTTAGAACATTATTTGCAGCCAAACACACTGGGTGAACCAGTTGTAATGAGCAACTCTCAAACAGTACTTGCAGTACTCTACTGTTGTTCTCTATTAGAAGGGATTTTTCATAATATAGTTTCTTCTGTTTGGCAGATATGTCCATGGGGATGTGAAACCTGAAAACTTTTTACTTGGTCCACGAGGAACTCCTGAAGAAAAAAAGCTGTTTCTTGTTGACCTTGGATTAGGTAAGTTGTTGAATTTGCCAGTTTTTGATGTGGCATCCGATACTTTCTTGACAGATGATGGTGCCTAATGTGAAGTCATATTGTTGCCTATTTTCATACAGCAACCCGGTGGAGAGATAGTTCAACTGGTCTTCATGTTGAATATGATCAACGCCCAGATGTTTTTAGGTAAAATGAAATTGTGTAATTATTGAACATTATGCCAGCTTAGCATCATTATATTTGGGTATTCCTATACCCCATTGTTTTCCATTGCAACTCATTGGTGCTTGAATATTGTTGTGCTGCAGGGGAACTGTGCGATATGCCAGTGTTCATGCTCATCTTGGTAGAACTGGTAGCAGGAGAGATGATTTAGAATCTCTTGCCTACACTCTCATCTTTCTTCTCCGCGGTCGACTGCCTTGGCAAGGATACCAGGTTTGCAGATTATAATCTAATTTGTTTATGCTTATAAGACTAGTTCTCATTTCTTTCTAATGCGATGGTTTCTTTAGGGGGACAATAAAGGGTTCCTTGTTTGCAAGAAGAAGATGGCGACTTCTCCAGAAGCTTTGTGTTCCTTCTGCCCTCAGCCTTTTAGACAGTTTGTTGAGCATGTTGTAAATCTGAAGTTTGATGAAGAGCCAAATTATGCAAAATATATCTCCCTTTTTGATGGAATTGTTGGTCCAAATCCAGACATAAGACCTATTAACACTGACGGTGCTCAGAAGGTATCTGTCAAGTTTTTCTCATCTATATGTCATTTTTTATTTTGATCATTGAGACATACTTTGTTTCCCCATGTTGTGGAGGTTGTGTTAACCTGATGTTTGTACTGTGAAGCTTATATATCAGGTTGGGAATAAGAGAGGGCGGCTGACAATGGAGGAAGAAGAAGATGAACAACCAAAGAAAAAGGTCAGGATGGGGATGCCTGCAACACAGTGGATTAGTGTTTATAATGCTCGTCGGCCTATGAAACAAAGGTATGCACTGAAGAGTTATATGCTGTGCTCTTCAAATTTGGTGACAAGGATTAAAGGCTAATGTTTTCATTTCTTGGTGTAGATATCACTATAACGTGGCTGATGTGAGGCTCTCCCAACACATAGAGAAGGGTAATGAAGATGGATTATTTATCAGCAGCGTGGCTTCTTGCTCAAACCTATGGGCCTTAATTATGGACGCTGGCACTAATTTCAGTGCTCAAGTTTATGAGCTCTCTCCTTATTTTCTCCACAAGGTTGGTTTTGGGTCACGTATCCAAGGATAAGTATCTATTATGGGTCTTCAATAATGAACATCACTATTTGCTAACATGATTTCTACTGAATATCCGCGTGCTATCTTGTGTTTTGATGTTGAAATGTTTACCTTTTAAACTCTTAACTCAACAACTTACTCTTGCCTGGTATATGTATATTTTTTTTTTAAGGAATGGATAATGGAACAGTGGGAGAAGAATTATTACATTAGTGCAATTGCAGGAGCTAATAATGGGAGTTCATTAGTTGTGATGTCTAAGGGTTAGTGTTGTATCTCCTTCAGAAGTAGTCAGTAAAACATTTTCTTATTGCATCACCTAAAATTTTTGTTGCTTTATTTAATTCAGGTACTCAGTATTTACAGCAGTCTTATAAAGTAAGCGATTCTTTTCCCTTCAAGTGGATAAATAAGAAATGGAGAGAGGGTTTTTATGTCACAGCTATGGCCACTGCTGGAAGTAGATGGGCGATAGTTATGTCTCGCGGCACAGGATTTTCAGACCAGGTCACTTTTGTGAATCTCTGATCAATGAAATGCTTCTGGGGCCAACAATTAAGTTTTTATAACTTATATTTTTTTGTTTCTCTTCCAATTTTAGGTTGTGGAGCTGGATTTTCTATATCCCAGTGAAGGCATTCATCGTAGGTGGGATGGTGGTTACCGCATCACTTCAACTGCAGCAACGTGTGACCAAGCTGCTTTTGTTCTCAGTGTGCCAAGAAGAAAACCAGTAGATGAAACTCAAGAAACACTTCGTACTTCTGCTTTTCCCAGTACACACGTCAAGGTTTGTTGATCAGTTCCATGTTTCTCCTGTTTCTAAATACCTTTGTTTTTTGTTCTCTTCCAACCACAAGCTCTGCACATTTGATTTACTTTGTATTTATATTTTTCAGGAGAAATGGGCAACAAATCTTTATATTGCATCTGTTTGTTATGGTCGAACTGTCTCATGAATGACTGAAGTTTTGCTGGGGATGCTGTTGCTGTTATCATGAAAATTTAGAAGACAGTTCTCACCATTTATGATCCTCCTTTGAGAAGCAAAGATCTGCTTAAGCCAAATTGACTCGTCATGGCATTTGGGAGTCAATGTATGCAAAACTCTACCTTAATGTAGCCATCACATAGCATCCATTAATACCTGTGCACTAACTTTCAATTGGGTTGAAATGCTTTTAGGGTGGCATCGATTTACCCATTGCTAAGAAGTTTGTATAGTTATGAACAGTAGTTGAAGGGGCGTGCACTGGCCGTGTCTTCATTATTGATGGTATTTTTGAAAGCTTGTTATTATGATTTTGCTTTGGGCAATGGTCATTTTCAGTCATTTAGTCTGTACTTGTCTTATGCTTCTTCCATCTTTTCGGACTTGAAGATCCTAGTGATCTTTCACTTCTGTACTTCCAGGATGTCTGAATGACCTAAAAGACGGAGGATGTACTCCATTTGTATACTTTTCAACAACAGTCTGTACCCTTTTCTAATTATTAATGCTTTATGCTGTAATCTTATGCATATTTGTACCTCTTAAGACCAACTCAGTGCATGTGCTGCATTATTTGTCTGGCTATATTTGAGTGCAGTTAGTTGATTAAACATTAAAACACAAGTGATTTTTTTCTCCCAAAGAAGATTCTTGTTCAACGTTATCAGAGTGGCCTCCATAACTTCTGTTTTGGAAAGAGTACAGAGCTTATACCATTAAATTTTTGGGAAAGATAGTTTTTCTATGTTCAGGTCTAGGTATTTGATATCTTTATTAAATATATATCCTTAAGGCAATACATGCCAATTTTCTGGCAGGTTAGTCCATTGCACTCATCCAGATTTTAAAAGCTGTCATCTGTATATCAGAGAGGTTTTTAGCTGCTGATTTTTTGTTTGTCTATTTTTTTTCAAGTAACCTGACAATTTAGGTACCTAGATTTTGGTGTATTATCAGGCATCACAGGCTAAATTGTGAATACTTATGGTCAAGTTCTTCAAGGCAGGAACCAAGCAAGACTACTACTGTAAGAATTTGTGTTACTGAAAGATCAACTTATCTTTTTGCTTGCGGCTTCCTGGGATCAACAAATAGATGAGAAGTTCTTCAGACTTGGTATTTGGGTGCAACCTTTTATTTTATTGCTTGCTGCTGATCCATTATTTCATTTTGATCGACTGACCGACTTCTATTTTTCAGGAACTACTTTTGAGCATTCTTGACCAGGAATTCTATGGACTTTGAACCTGTAACGTCTCATCTATTATCTCTTGTTCCTTGGTATTTCATCTATCATATAGATTAAATAAGGCGACGCACATCTTGTTTTATTGGCAGTGTGTACAAACTGAATGGATAGATGTTCCATGTCTGATATGATTATTGAATGCTAGGGAGAAACAATGCCTCTTCCTCGTGTCAATGTTAAGCAGCCCCTTTTGATTTTCCAGAAGAACAAACATCCATTATTTTTGTGATGACTTTCATCTCTGGTGGCACTTCTCTGGACACATTTGTGATCATACTTCTCTAACCCGGACTGTCAAGGTTTTAATTTCAACACTGACCTTATTTGGCTCTAAAGAATCTCCAGAAAAACATTCATGTAAATGAGTTCACATGTCCAATGTTTGAGAATTGAGTATAAATTATTTCCTCAGCTGATTTTGAGAGTGTTTTCAATTTTTTTAATTTTTTTTTTCTGATTTTGTTGCAGGATAAAAGAATGGATGGGTTTTACTGTGAAGTCAACCTGTTGGGAAACGAGTAGTGTTCTAATTAAAGAGCTTGATCACTACATAGACCAGGGTTCTTCTGATGTGTGGTAAACGATTGAAATTAGCAAGTTTGCTTCTTCCTTGAACATTTTGCACTATCAGTTGCATGTGGCTAACATAAAGCTGACATGGGTGATGTTTGATGAGATATTACTATCGACCCCTTTGATGGCTGCAAAATATGATGACAAAAATAAGCTAATAATTAAAACCTTCAATTTCTTGCTTGCATTCAAGAAATGGAAGGAAGGAAAGATCTCCAATAAACTGGCTCAGGCATGTTGGAATTGGATGGGGTAGAGTTGGAAGTTCTTTCTAGAAACTCTTCCTGGGACCGTTCTCCATGTAGAGTGATTGCTGGGCTCTTAGTATAATGAAGAAGGAAATTTGATTTTATTGTTCCCATGGTTATCTTCGTCTCTTCTTACCTATTAAGTGGTTTGTGTTTAATAGCAACTGTAAACAGAATGCATGAAAATCCATCTGTTCACGAAGGCTCATACAGAATGCAGTTGCTAGCGTGTCAAGTATGATGGAGCATTCAGTTTCTGGACAGAGTGCACTCTGGATGCCGGTGGGAATTTCCAAGGCACTGAACTGGATGCAATGTTTGGCAATCTTCCATTTTACATCATTTATTTATATGACCTGTTCATGTTTTATACTCGGTTCGAGCAATGCGCTGCCATGCACAAATTCAGATTTGTTTTTGGAATAGACGTGATATGAAATGTTGTTCTTCGTTTGCATAAAACCCTCTTATACTTTCATCCAGTATGTTTTTCACTTTTTTTCTATAGTTTAGAGAATTATACTTTCCTTCCTCAAAGTAGATGAAAAGATATTTTTATCCTTGTATATAATATATCTAAATTTGCATATTTTCATCACAAACCTCATTTCTTTTTCTTCCAAAATTAAATTTCTCTCTAGTCTCTCTCTCAAAATTACTTGTATCTGTTTTTGATATTCTAATAGCTGCTTTTTTTTTTCACTTTTCATGTACTTTTTGTTCTTGAATTTTAGTTCATCCAAGCTATTGAAAGTTTGTAAGTTATTAGTATTTGATGGATATGACGATATTATTTCAAATGTATGTATTGCAAATTTTGAACTATTTTTTACGGTGTGTATTGGGTTTGAGTGGCTGTTTTTTTGTAGTGTTGGGTTGATAATTTTAGGTTGTAGGATTTGTAGTGAAGAATTGTTGATGGAAGATGAAGAAAGATGAAGAATTGTTGCTGAAAATTTTCGGAAATTTTATTGGGTTGAAATGGTGAAGAACTTTGGAGAAATTTGATATTTTTGGTTCTCTTAAAATGATCAAGAAATGTTTAGCAATCTATTATAAACATGATTTTAGTAGTATTTTCGTAAATATAGTGATATTGTCCAACGACAAGATTGTGGTTTTTTTCGTTACTTTTAGTCACCTAAGAGCACTTTTGTCATTAAAATCATTATTAAGCTAGATTTTGATTCTGATTATGAAAAGCTGACTGTAGAGAGATAATTGTTTGTTCAACATTTTGGAAACATGGCTAGGATTGATGTATAGTTTAATTCATTAGATTCTAGATTTGTTTTTTTAAGGTTATAAATTCAAGTTTTATAAATTTCAGGGTCATTGGAGGCTTATATAATCATTAATTTCAGGGCCCGTGAGATTAGTTGAGGTGCGCATAAACTGACCCGGACACCTACATTAATAAAAATAATAAAAAATAAAATCATTTAAGAAAAAAATTGATTTCAATTAAGATATAAACTAACCGGAATACTTCATTTATTGAAAAGAAATATAAAGATTAGCCCAAAAAATAAAAATAAAAATAAAAATAAAACCACATAAGGTGTAATAAAAATAAAAACAAAAAAGTGCATTGGAAGGTTTGAATAGAATCATGGAGATTGGTCTTCAAGAATTCAAACCTTCTTCCCGTTTCAGAATGGAGCCAACCACTGTGTACATGTTTGCCGCTTAAGAAATCATTGACTGAGCCAACAAGAACTTTGACAAACGATAATATTGGGAACCCTAATATAATTATACCCACTACGCACGCGTGTACCCAGTAAAAGATCACCAGCTTAAGAAGCTTCGAGATATGGCGATAGAGTGCGCCATGGAAACGGTTGACGCACTCTCCATCTCCCCCTCCACAAATTCAATTTTATACTATGCAATGGCCGGCAGTCTTGAAGAAGAATTTACTTCAAGTAAGATTAATGCCGTAAGAAAAATGATGCCAGAAAATGAAGACATTCATGGGAATTAAATGTCAAATGCAATGTAAATTAGGGCTTGAGTTGTCAATGGCAGCAAGAAGCTAAATTATGATCCAAGTCAAATCAGCAATATGATATTGGATCATAATGACCAGGTCTAAACCATACGGGGTTGAAATTGGCATTCAAAAAGCTTGGCCTCACAAAGTCATGCCAACCCTCGATCCCTGCAGTACTGTTCTACGGCCATGAATTCACACACAAATGTGAAAATCTGACTTTCATTTACCTTTTAGATTTGACAACCAATTCCTTCATCGACAATACCTGTAACCAAATCACCTTTTGAAGCAGGAAAGGAGACGAGGAAATACCCTCAAGGAAATGACAGTGACAATTGGACGCAAGGGAGATGACAAAGGCAGGATTAATTTTGGTTGATGCCGCAGCAAGCCAAACGAGAGGAAAAAAAAGGGTGTTTAATTGGAAAGATAAAACTAAAAATATAAAATAAATAGGTCTTTAATATATTTCTTAAGTGGATTTTTATTATTTTAAAATAGAAAAAATTAAAAAATATATGTTTTTTAATCTCAATTGTCTGTTCTGTTTCAAAACATCTAGTCTTATACACAAACATACTGCGTAGACTCCTAGTCATGCTCTCATCGATTGAAAAATAATACTCATTGAATTATTGACTAAAATTAAAGAAGCGGAATCATCTAGTAGGTAGCCAGGTGATAAAAATTTTAGACTAAAAGGTTTGTTTCTCATATGGGCTCAAGTTCGAGCCCTGTGGTTGCTAATATGATGATTACTGGAGGCTTACATGGTTGTTAATTTCCAGACCCCATGTGATTAGTCGAGGTGCGTGCAAGTTGACCCGGACATCCACATTAATAAAAAAATAATAAATAAAGAAGGGGGAGGGGGGTTCCATGGACGACAGTCAATTTGAATTAAGTAATTGCATGCCTTTGTTGAATTGACAATAGTAACATATACATTGTGCATGCATCTCATATTCAAATTTATTTTCTTATAATCACTGAAGTTTTTTTATTTAGACATTGATCTTTCTTTCAATTATACATGAACATGAGATGCATAATATTTTATGATCTACATGTTATCAATTTATTTATATTTTATATATCTGTTCCCTGCAAAAAGAAATATCACCGAAATATTACACAAGAATCTCATAAAATTTTGATTATAAAATAAATTCTAAAAATAAAAAAATATTATTTAAAAAACAAACTCTATTACACTTACAAACATGCTCAAAATATATATTTGAGACTATCCATGTGTTTTGAATATAATAAATCTATATTCATCTGCATCACAAAGTCTCACATGTTTATGGATCTCTAATAATTGAGCCAGATTATAATGGATTCGAAAAATTAAAAAAAAATTAGCTGATATAAAGATATATTATTTAGATTGTTAGGAGGAAATTTAGTTTTAATTGACGTACTAAATTTAATAACACTCTTAACATTAAATTAAAAAATAATTTTATATAAATACATTGAAAAACATCTAATAAAAATATTAGTTTAATATTTTCTCACATAAAAAATATTTTGGTAAAAGCATTCACACCATTTCACCAAACCTACGATAGCATGGTCTAAAAATCAATAGGGCCCTGCAACTTCCATTTTCGCCATCCTCTGTCTACCTTACGCGTGATCACGAATCAATACTCTCTCTCTCTCTCCACCAAAAAAGCGTGGAAACTATATAACCTCGGTGTCTGTTCCTCGCACGTTCCTGCAGAATGATTTCAAGACAGACTTTTCTGGTACCATGCAATATTATTTACTTATTTAGCTAAGAATTCCACAAGCCCACCACCACTCGAGTATTGTATGTTCACACTCACTAAACTTTTCAATCAAGACAGCCTTGATAAAAAAACATGAAAAATGGTTTCAAAATCATCCCAACTCCACGTATGTAGTCCACGTTCTTCTTTTTGACATGGAAACCAACCTTAATTATTTTCAACTTTCATTTAAAAATAATTAGGAAAGCGTAGAAATTTATGGGCTTTAGGTGGCTATAAAAGGTGGGCTTTGTTTCTTGCTTTGCAAAACAATCAAGGGTTCTGTTCTGTCTGTGTTGTGGGATTTTGTTTCTTGTGTTGTGTTTGGCTTCTCAGCTTCTTGTTACTTGCAGAGAGCAGTGGTTCTTGGTTGTGGAGGAGAAAGAAAGGTTTGGGCTTTATTAGAGAGAAGAACAATGATGAACGGAGTGGAGAAAACGAATGGAGAAGATGTTGCCACGGAGGAACAGCTTATCACTCCATGGACTGTCTCTGTTGCTAGGTGAGAGAAATGATATTTTCAGTTTTTGAATTTTTTTTGTGTTATTCTTGTCTTATTCTTTATGGCTGGCTGGCCCATGTTGATTTTAGATGCTGCATTGTGGAGTTTTCATCTAAAGTTTTAATTTTTATGCCCTGAAAATTGTTTGCAATTTTGCTCAATTTGATTTTTAATTGTTGCTCAAGTTGTGAATTCCTGGTTATTTTTACTGGATCTTTTTTTTTATTGTTTTTATTCATCGAAGGATTTATTGGTTTAATAGGAAGTGGTACCAGTGGTTTATTTAGTAAAACATGCATCCAGTAAGTTTGGCTCGTGTTCTTCTGTGGATGTATTACATTTGGTCCAAAACAAGAAATCTATCCTTTTCATAAGGCCCTGAATAGTTTGACTTGAGAAACCCTTGATTGTTGGTTTTGCTGATTATTACATATAAAATTTGCAGAATTTAAGTTTTTGATTCACTCAAAAGTATTGTTTTTTGTTATGTTACAGTGGATATACTTTGTTGAGGGATCCACGCCACAACAAAGGGCTTGCCTTTACTGAGAATGAAAGGGATGCACATTACTTGCGTGGCCTTTTGCCTCCAGCACTCATGACCCAGGAACTCCAGGTTATCTTAAATGACTTTCTTCAAGTTTAAATTCCAATATCAAAATTTCTGTCTCCCAAGCTTAATTAGGCCACAAAATTTTGATTATTAGGAGAAAAAATTGATGCACAACCTACGCCAGTATGAAGTTCCTCTTCAACGATACATGGCCATGATGGATCTCCAGGAGAGGAATGAAAGGTTGTTTTACAAGCTTTTGATCGATAATGTGGAGGAACTTTTGCCAGTTGTGTACACTCCTACAGTTGGCGAGGCTTGTCAGAAATATGGGAGCATTTTCAGACGCCCTCAGGGTCTTTACATCAGTTTGAAAGAGAAGTAGGACCATCTGAATGTGATTGCCTTTTAATTTCATGTCCTAGTTGCTTAGTTTTCAAGTATTTACTGAAAATGAAACTTTTAGGGGCAAGATTCTTGAAGTGTTGAAGAATTGGCCGGAGAGTAATATCCAAGTTATTGTTGTTACTGATGGTGAGCGCATCTTGGGGCTTGGGGATCTTGGTTGCCAGGTACTGATGCTTGTAAATTCACTTATAGATTATAAGTTGTTAGTTGGATGAGCAGGCCACTCCTTATCTCTCAACAGATGGATCATTGTTAATTTATTTCATGTAATTGTTTTGCATTTTTAGGGAATGGGGATTCCAGTAGGAAAACTCTCTCTGTATACAGCACTAGGAGGATTACGTCCCTCTGCCGTAAGCTTTGACATACCTCCATTACCGTCTTACTGAAGCTAGGAATACACCCTTTGCTTTTATAGTTACTAAAACCTTGCACCTGTATTCAATATATGCAGTGCTTGCCTGTAACAATTGATGTTGGCACAAACAATGAGAAGTTATTGAATGATGAGTTCTACATTGGGCTTAGACAGAGGAGGGCAACTGGACAGGTATATTAACTTGACTTTCTTCCCTTTCCAATTGACTAATACCTTTTTTTTCATGCTTTTAAATCATGCTGAGTCTGAAGATTTGTGTTCTGCCATCTGCCGTGGTTTAGGAATATGAA
>Ga0307517_10008167_pt1 | contig 15058 bp, 12 predicted proteins | sample 23_EM_MG_FD_194515 | JGI IMG/M metagenome (GOLD analysis project Ga0307517, IMG submission 194515) | Populus trichocarpa ectomycorrhiza microbial communities from riparian zone in the Pacific Northwest, United States - 23_EM | ecosystem: Host-associated > Plants > Roots > Unclassified | place...
AAATGTAAAAAAGAATTAAAAAAATTGGGCTGTTTAAATTTTTGAAATAAATTAGTATTTATTTTATAAAAAATGTTAAAATTAATTTCTTTAATTGAAATTAATTATTGCAGCCTAGGTTACATATATATATTATAGGGTTAGGGAGGACTGTTTAGAGACATCAGAAAAAGTCGAGAAAATTACATGATAGCTTCTACTTTCCTTTGCTGTTTTTCATTTTGTGCATGCTGCCTCTCTCTAGCTTCAGATTATTATTGTGCCAGAGAGAAAAAAACAAGCGTGTTTTCTACTTCACAGGCCTTGAATAGGAGTGCGACATTTCAAGGTGGTATTGTCTGAACTTTAGAAGGCTACTTGTATTTACAACTATTTGCATTGAGTGACGGACAAATTATCCTTAAGGACTAAGGAAGGAATAAGGGTGTAATCCTTGAGAAGAATTTTATATTTCCTTCTTTTCTTTTTGAGGTTAAACAAATAATTTAAATTTACATAGCAAAAAAATTTATTCTGTAAGCTTCACTAACAAAGATGAACAAAATGATCTTACATGGATGAAACATAAAAGTGTTAAATAGTTGCTAGGATGACACCGCTATCCCACTGCTTCCCATCGGGGCTACCATTTTCTCAGGCCCGATCGAGGTTCTCTTCTAGAAGAAGCTCTTTGCCGGATAACCTTGGAAGAATAAACCTCCTCTTTGAAGAGAGGCACTTGATTTAATATGGATGCAACCATCATCTCTTTACTTGGAAAGACAATTTGATCCAAGAGAGGCATTTGATTTAATAACCTCCTCTTCGGATTTGAATAAGTCAGAAGCAATTTGATCATTTGGCTTGATCAAGACTTGTGTTTGCTGGCTTGCTTCGAGGATTCTTCTTTTGTTTTGGTCATTGATATTAATAGCTGGAGCAATAATTGAGCTTCAAACGGAGAGAGCTTGAGGATGAAGAATTGGTTGAATTTTAGTGAAAAGATTTCATCTTCTTCCTGAATCATTTTGGGTTCATGTTTTGGATTTTTTTGGTTATTTTTTTATTATTAAGGAATAATATATTTTCCTTTGCGTGTTTATATATGTATTATTGATGCACAAAAGTCCCGATTGCTTGTGCATGCGTCCGTAAGTGTAGAGGTCGAAGTTTGAATCCTTGTGGCTCCATGTGTTTTTTTTCCTTCCTATGTAGTCATTATTTGTTCGAGAGAATGACTTTTCACCTATGGTAGACCGGTTCATCTGGGGTCAATAATTGCTGGCGTTGCAATTGAACCAAAGGGTTCAATAGTATAAGCAATCCAATAAAAAAAAAGAAAAAAAGACTGGCTCAGCGAAATAGTTTATCGTTTTTCAAAGGACCTGATTCGAATAACAATTCTTTTATTACCTGCCTGCAATTATAAAACGAACTAGGAATAATTTGTCCAAGACTTAATGAAAGAATTATACCTTAAACTTGAAGTATAATTAGAGCTAAGCCACTATCTTGGCTATTAACTTAATAAATTTTTCGAAGACAGAATTAATTAACACTTTCAAATATTGAGTTGGAAATTGCATTTAGATGCTATGGTGAACGCACAAACAAGGACCGGCGGAATATTGGAGAAGGAAAGAACATGCTACAAGTACGGACAATTCTTGCCAGTTTGAACAACAAAATTAAGTTATATTGCAAGATCTATCGGATTCAACCAATATACAGAGAAAATAGAGGGACCAAAACAATAGAAGAACACTGAATATTAAATTATTTGTCATCTTCCCTACCCTCAGCCTCCTCTTCGGTAATAGTCTCCAGCGCAGGAGAATTGGAAGTCTTGCGCCAAGAGATGAAGAGTGCTGGCGCAACCTCCATCCAAGAACTCAAATCTCTGATCTTCTTTTCCATTGCCGAAGACAAATCCTTCCTTCAAATCTTCCCTTGTTGGAAATTAATGGTGATATGCAAGATGTCGTTGCTTTAGCAAGAGGAGTTGCTCGAGACTGCTTAGGACTTGAGCTGAGGGAATTGGTTTGAGATCTGAGTTGCGTTAGATATGGAGGAGCTGCCACTTTATATAAGCATCAGCGATTGAACAAAAAGAGTTAGGTCACCAGTAAAGGGAGTCACTCTTAACTACTTGTGAGAAACATGTAAGAAAGATATGTGATGCACGCGACAAAAAAAATGAAGCTACGTGGAAACCAAGTTTCCACTTACTTTCTCAAAAGCATTGGTTGTGGAGCTGCGTGGTTGGGAGAGGTTCTTTAATAATCCGACGCCAAAAGAGAGGCACCAGGATGCAGTCTTGTTAATTGAACAACATGTTTTGGATCTACATGCTTGGTAAGAAAAACATTAAAAAAATGCTTTGGGTTAACCTACCGGAAAAGAAAATAATTCTTTTCAATAAGAAGAAAAAAAAAAAAAATTGAGTTGATTACAACTTTTCTACTTGTTAACAAATAAATAAATTACTCTTTTTAATTTTAAAAATTAATTAATTAATTCTTATATTTTCATATCGGTTACTAACTCTCTCTCTCTTTTTTTCATTGAAGTGCTGAGTTGCACCAAGTTTTTCATTGATTTTTGTTTATAACTTGACAGTCAAATTTGGTCATATGATTAAATTAATTTTTAAATTGAACTCACTAAATTATTTGTTTCATAAGAATACAAAGATTAGGTTCTAATAAACTCAAAGTAATTTTAGGTACTGGTATTAAACTAGAGAGCTCATGAGATTTTCATAGGCATGATAATTTCATTTGACTTATTGAGTATTTGGTGTGTTGAATCATCGATTAAATTATTTATTTATTTATTTATATGGATAAAATTCAATATGATTTGACTGAAGAAAAGATATAAAGGCAGGTGAGGGCTTCCCATGGCCCAACCCCCACCTAGTTTCTCTTTTTTAAAAAACATTATTACGTGAAGTTGTAATTTTATTTTTCAATATAATGTATAAATTTTTATCTTATTAATTCATAGAGGATTTTTATGGTTTTTATTGCTAATTGATATATGAGACTTCATGTAGGTCATATCTCGAAACGAACACGACATAGATCACCTTTTCAACTTACTAAATTTAAAAAAAAAATCACGAGGTAGATTGCCTCTTGATTTGACTAAAATTTAAAATTTAGGAATGATTTGAATTATAATTAGGAGCTCAATTAAATAGAAATCTTAGCCAAATGTTTAATTTGGCTAAGATTAGAAAAACTAAAAAACTACACGTTATTTGTGCTAATTTGGTTGCTTGCTTGTTCTAGGAAGCTTATTCGTACATGTTTGTATATTTTAACTTGCTTCTTTTGTTGTTTCCTTTCATCCAGCAATACTTATGTACAAGTCTTGTGGACAAACTCACAACACCAAATCAAGCTGAGAACGGATGATGAGGTTATGGGCATGTCCGAGGAGTGGCTTGTAAAGAATGGAAATAACTACAATGCTAAGGCACAAGTCTTTTGGGACTTTTTTCATTTGTATAAACCCTATAAAGAAGCAATCAAAGAAGAGAAATATCAAAAACATAAATAAACATGGTGAATACTTGCCGGACAAGCTTACTTGCCGGACAAGCTTATTGGATCTATTCTAAGGTCTAAAACAAAATAAATTTAATATATTAAGTCAAGAAACTTGTATAAAAAAGGTTTAAATTTACTAGTTTAAACCTTTATCTAATTTGTAGCTCATATATGAAGCTACAAGAGGATTTTAGATGCTATTCTAATTGAGTTGGAAACTATAAATCTATATCTTTCCAATTATATATGAGAGGACTTCTAATTCATTCGGACAAGAAGAATGGTGTATTTAAAGTTGAGTCTAAAATCTAACAGCAAAATGTGAAAACAAAAAAAACATTGTTTGCTTAAAAATTATGGATTTTATTCACTACAAAGAGTCTTTAATGCTATTAGGAACTTATATGGTAGCCTTTGGGTTACTTATTTTACAAGGATTCCAGATTAAATAAGAAGAATTAAATGGTCAGAAACTAATTCTTATTTTACAAGACATCAAATTTTTGTTCAACAAAAATTCTTCAACAATTATTTATCTTGAGTATTTTTCACTATCATATGCAACAAATTGTGACAAAGCATTTTAGACTATTTTTCTTATTTTTTCTTTATTTTTTTAAATCTTATTTTAATTAGTATGAGCTTTATTTAAATTGGGTACATGATTGACCCTTTAATGTTAGGGTTTTATTTTCAATAATATAAATACTCTTTGTAAGGACAAAATATTGACTTGATAATACTTTTGCTGCTAAATTTATTCAGCTTGCGTGAGAGAGATTCTTGCATTTTTTTGTTCTCTAACGAACTTAATTGACTTATCGAAGATTAATAATAGGCTTTGTGATGTTTTTCTTATACATCTCGTTTGAGAATTTGTATTATCAAGGTAGGAGTTCTTATTCCAATAGTGCTGGTGTCTTATGACATGTTTTCATTATGTCACACTCCTATCAGATCTGTTTCGGCTTTCCGGGATTCGTTGTCAATCTTGTTATGGGTTGCGTGACCACGTAGTCACAAGATTCGCATCATGTAGCCTTTTGCGTGTAGATCATGAAGAAGAGAGGAAGATGGGAATTATAAATTTTTTCTCTTCTTTGGCAATTATCTTCTCAAGTGTGGTTGCTCTGTTTTGTGAATTACGGATTTATCCCTAATTCAAAATGAGCACTTTTTATATGAAAAAAGGTAGGATTTCACTGGAGTTTTGTCAGGTCATCCAAGTTCCATACTGACTTGACCGGTCATGCCAATTGCAACTCTAGTTTATTAACATGTAAAACTTAGTTAAGGTCATGGGTTGCTTGAAACAATGATGATTGGAAGAAGACATGGTTTTACAATTTTGTATATATCATGATTAAAAAAGAGGGTTTTGCAAATAAGAAAGAAGAACGAGAGCGACATGAGATTTGTTTTCTCCTTATTAACTAAATAAAACATAAGTTGTTGGCATGTACAAATGAGGTGGAGTCTATCTGACTTAAAGCACATCATTTTTTTTTAAAAAAAAACCCTTCCAAAGAAGGTTAACGGAGTTAAATATTAACCCCATAAAATTTTAACCTGATTTTCTTTAATTCAGAACAAAACACAACCTTAAAAGAAGTTCAAATTTAGGGTCTCCAAAATGTACATTTTCTTTCATCTCTCGCTCCCATTTTACTCAATCACATACTCAAATGTTTTGTGTTGAAAAGTATTATGTCTTTCATAACTTATGTCGGTGACATTCTTGAAGAGTTTGAATTATGGAGTTTAAACTATGGGGGTTGTGAGAGAAATCTTTTTCACATGAATCAATCCTAAGAGAGATGTTTATAAGATTTGAATGGAGAAAATCAGTCTCGCTGTGTGAAAAATGACATGAGAATCCATGTTGAAAACCAAACAGAAATTTAGGTATCACTAATTATTAAGAAATCTCCAAAAGTGAAACAAAATATTGCTGGATGAAAGGAAACAACAAAAATCCTTCTCAGTAAATAACAACATCATCAAATAAGACAACATTCTTAAGAAATATCCCCAAAGAGCAAGAAAATACGTCATGTTCTAGGTAGGGCTTTCGGCATTGAGTAATACGGGCTTCCGGCAAGTCAGAGTACAGCTGCAACGAAACTTCAACATGGCAATGCAGAGATGGTGTTCAGTTGAATCCCCAGAGAGCAGACAAAAAAAAATTATATAATAATAAGGATCCAAATAGGGTGGACAGGGAGGCTTATGTATCTCCGTCATGTTCTTCATTGCTCTCTTCGGTTATCGTCTTCATTACTGTTTAGTCTGTGGCTTATGCATTACTTGCTTTTCTTATCATTTATTTTTCTTTTTTTGTTGTATTTAGTTTTTAAAATTCCCTGCACTTCTATTTCTTCTTCAAAAATAAATAAAATTAATCAAGTATATTATTTATGTATGTTATTGCAATTTTTTTTTGTTGATTTTCATATTCATTTTTTCGAAATGAGTTAAATCATAAAAAAATAAATAATAATACATAAGGATTAATTGATTTGTTTGGAGGGAACCTCTCACGCTTCTGGCATTAATGGTAGTTAAATAGTGATGAATCCACTTTCATACAATGTGGCATCAATTTATCCTTTTCTAACTTTTAAATTTGATCTATTAAATATTTGTAATACTTGTTCTTTAATGTTATTTACTATTAAACTTGTTCTCCGAAGATTAATCAGGTATCTGCTGAAGTGGCCCTAAATTTATCTTATTCCAATTAAAAACAAAAGTGAAAATAAGAATCTGTGCGGACAATACACTTGTTTTATATTAAGAACCATGCAGTCAAGTGAAATTGACACCGAGAGAACAGAAAAAGGATGCATAGACAAGGCCACTGCATCAAGTGAAATATTCAATCGATATCTTGTAATTGCAAATATTAATTATGTAAAGTTGTCTGTGAATACAAACAGAGAGAGTGCAGTATTTGCCCGTTTATGACCTGATAGACACCTAAACAATAATTCATATCATGCTTTTACGTTGAAGAAACCTTGAACAGAGGAGCATTTATTCATTCAAGAAATTATCTTGTCATTGATTTCCATTTCTTTTCCTTGAATTATATAAATCCAGTCATAAGCTAAACCCCGGATCCAGCAAGTCGTCGCCTAGAGGCATTTGAAATGGAAACTTGGCCAAGCCTATCCGCATCGGTTTGTATCATCCGTTCTTTGAGTGGCATATAATGTCGCAACCATTCGCCAGTGTAAACCTGAATCACCAAACAGATGACTGATATCACACATTCCCAATTAATAACCAGAAACATACGTAATTGCTAAAAAGAAAAATGGATGAAGCCTTGCATACAAAGTGGGATATAAACCTTCTTTCCAGAAACAGTGCATACAAAGAGTTAATAAACAGAAAAGGAATCCAGGTTAGAAGCTCACACGGTATTTGGTTCAGCTATGGATTGAAGCCTTGCATATCTTGGAATCCAGTATTTTTTTATCAAATATTAAATTGTCATGTGGATGTGTAATGATGATGATTATATGACTAACTGAAAACAAATCATGTAAAGGCCAATAAACTGACTAGAAGCGCATAACAATAATTAAGAAAGAAAAATTTTACTTCAAAATTATTGAAGGTAGTATTGCCTTGACAAACAGATAGGCTTGAAAAAAAGTTGTATACATTAGTTTCTTTATGGCCGCTCCAGCAAGAAAATACTACTCCAAGCCAATCAAGGAATTCTCTTTCTACATTTTTCCAAAAGAGAAATTTGATACCTCAAGGAATTGAAGTCAAGATGATTTACAGTTCCAATGATGTTTTATTAGCCCGGCTGGTCAAGATAGTTTATAGAATAGCTTTCTTGCACTAGAAAAACCAACTTGATCGCCCATACTTTAGGGTATAAGAAAAGCTTCATGTTTAACGAGGAAAACAAATTCAAGAAAGTGTTAGGAAGTAACCTGTTGTGGTCTCATTATCTTTGTATCAGGATCATCCAGTGATTCTCTCCAGTGAGCTAAATAACCAGCCATTCGAGGAATTGCAAACAAGACAGGGAAAAACTCCGTTGGGAATCCCATTGCCCTGTTAACAAGAATTCCAGTCACAGACATTTTAAGCTTGAGGAAAAAGAAATTCTTTTCAATGCCTCCAGGAGTCATTTTCTTTATCTTTAGCATAAACTGCACTATGAGGTGCAAAATTGATGATATCTATCTGTACCTATATATTAACCCAGAGTAGAAATCAACATTTGGATACAGCTTCCTCTTAACAAAATATTCATCAGCTAAAGCAGCTTTTTCCAAGGCAACCGCTACCTGCAAACACCATAAAAACAAATGCATAAAGAAATTGGAGGCGCAACACATTCTTACCGTCTATTGTATAACTAAATTTTTCATATCATTGCAAAAGGAAAAACAAACAGATGTCAATAAAATTCCAAACATATGGTTATTAAGCCACAATTGATGCATAACAGTTCGAAGCAAAATAAATCTACTGTAAAGACATAAGGGAGCGCCCTCCATAATCTCTTTACAATAGATGCTTGGGAAAAGTACTAAAAAGTTCAATTTTTACAAGAAGAGTAGGAATAAATTCTATCATCATTTTAGACCACCAATCAGTCCATATTTTAAATTCTTTTTCCAAAAAGGATCAATTTCTTTTGTCCTTACTATATTACCCATGAAAACATAAACCATCAATTTAGCCTTCATTATTTCAAGAATATGACTAAATGCTCTTTTCAGTTTTAACCTAATTTTTTTAAAATAATATTCCTATTAATAATAGACGTTCACACTGAGAAGTAGCTTTAAATAATAGAGGTGACAATTTCTCTCAACTCAACATGGCTCGTCCAAAATAATAAACTACTTTTTAATATTTGTCCTAATGTGGCACAACACCAAAAAAGTTGATCTCTTGAGCCGAGGATAGGGTATCACACAAGATAGCTTCAAAATCATGTTATTTGGGTTTTCCTCCCATAATGTTCTATGACAATTCTTGGCATTTTTTTTAGCTCCCAGTTTGGTGATTTAGAAGGCGTGACTCGCAAACATAAGGTCTATGACAGTTCAAAGTAGCTTAACAACAGTGGCATTAAACCCAACACCCCCCCCCCCTTCCCGCCACATAATGGAGTGGAAAATTACCTCGATAAGAGGATCCCGACCAACAATGGAAAACACTTCCTCTGCCAATTTCTTAATGACTTTTGCTCTGGGATCATAGTTTTTATACACACGATGCCCAAAACCTGACATCTTTCGCTTCCTGGAGAATGGAGATGCCCAATAATATAAATCAAAACTTTCTAAAGGAATAAAAGCATTTGCAAGCGGAGTAATCATGAAGTTTGTGGCAGACATACATCCACTTGATTGAAATAAATAATCACCTGTTCTTCACACCCTCGATGAAATCTGGAATGTTTTCAATGGTTCCAATCTCACTCAGCATCTTAAGCACAGCCTATAACAATCAATGAAGCACAAACAGGCTTTTAGCGGCAGAACAATCAATGAAGCAGAATAAGGTTTTTAGCAGCAGAATAAAACAAATTGCTAGAAAATGTCAGGCAGGTCAGTTTTAAGTATGGATAAAATAACTACGAAAAAGCATGCCATTATGGTTACCTCATTTGCTCCACCATGAAGAGGACCATACAATGCTCCAACAGCCCCAGCAAGAGCAGTGTATACATCGACACCACTGCAAATTCAGACAAGGAAAATGAGAAAAGACAAGGGCTGCTTTACTACAAGCTTACAACCCCAGCAAAAGCAGCGGTGTACACATTTATGCCACTAAAAATTCAGAAAATGAAAGTGAGACATTACAGAGGGCTGCTTTATTTGTGTAAGATAGTTACCTGGATGCAAGATGTCGAGCAGCTGAAGTGGAGCAATTCATTTCATGTTCTGCGTGCAGTATGAAAAGTATGTCTAGAACTCGAGCCAGTCGAGGATTTGGTTTATATGATCTATTGCCCCTGCAAATCCAGAAAAGGAAATCTTAATTATGTAAAATGACATAGAAAAATCCACAACTCAAAAATCAAAATAAATTTTGATACAAAAATGAGGCACTATTTGCATCTCATTCTGTAGCTTTATTGAGCCTACCACATGACTACAAAGAAATAAAAACACATTTAGCAATGCACTTTCAAAAGAAAATGAAAAGAAAACAAAAATGACAAAAGAGTATAGTGTATAATGTTAAAACATGCAGAAATACCATCAATGAGAACAAATTATCACGGAATTATTTATAATTATCCTGTTAGTAATAAGAACAAAAGATGAGCAGATGACGTACAATGAGTCTAGCATGTATAGGAAGTTCTCTGAATAAGAAAGGTTGCTAGAAGGCAGAACTGGAGGTCTACCAGCCAACCTCAAATAAGCTGCTGCTGCAATGGTTGGTGCCTGCATAATATCCCAGTTTACATCCATCAGTCGACAGATTATGACCAAGGCTGCAAAACCATATTTGCTTAAATGCTGAAAACAAATTTAAGCTGAAAAACATGTATATAAAAGATGCAAATCAGAGTCTGACAGCATGGGTAGATCATAAACGACATGTTCTTAGGTCCAAGAGAAGTAAGGAAATTGAAATGAGTGAACCTTTCCAAGAATGCGTGCAATCTGTTTGTCTCTCACTTGTTTCAACTTGTAAAGATCTTGCCCCTGCATCAAATAAATTTACATAAAAAATGCATGAGAACCTAATAAGTTCGATAGCAACAAGCACACACATTGGCATGGAAATTTAAGAATGATAAAAGAATATGATGCCCACACATCCACTCGAAAGAACTAAAAAATAATGGAAAGAAAAAGAAAAAAAAACAAGCAATGGATAGAGAAAACTAAATTTCATTCCAGATCGTAACAACCAAGCTCATCATGCAACTTGATTGGCTTCAAGCAGCCAGGCAACAATTTCAAGCCAGAAAAACTATTACCACTGTTAATAAGTTCAAGTACTCTTTTTATCTTCTTGGAGAAAAAAAGAGATATGGAACAAACAAGAGCTGCATATGTCGCACAAACAGTATGCATAAATATAAAGCTCAAAGTGTTGAAGCTAAGCTAATCTATGAACTTACTCTAAGAGCTGGGTTAGCATCAGGATGAAAGATGGAAAGGGAACTCATTGCACTGACTAGCACCCCCATTGGATGTGCATCATGAGGCATTGCCTGTATAATATCCTGCAAAACAAATTCTAAAACTTTTAAGAAATAAAGCCTCGATTAACTTGTAACAGGACTTCTTCATAAAATTGTTATAGCAAACAGCTATAAATGAATTTCAAGCCAAGCAATTGTAACTTATGATCAAGGTGGTCAAAAATGAATATTTAATTCGAATTTTAATTAAATCTTATCAACTTTAATTAGTTTACTTATATTTGCATGATGTTATCATATTAATTTGATCAATTGGTTAAATTAGTTTTTTATATATTAATTAAAGCAATGGCAGTAGCTTTCTCCCTATATCCCAATATATGATTTTGATTGACTTTATTTGATTTTAATCGAATTCCTTTTTAGAATAAATAAATAATAAACCACAACAGAAAGGACTTGTATATAGACTGTTAAGGTTAAAGTGACATGGCATTTTCCTTAACGAAGACCTATCACAGTCAACACCAAAATCCTTTTGCATGAAAAATGATATGCATTTTAAAACCCCAGCCTTATACCACATGGTTTGTCTTCACATTTTTTTGTCTCTTCTTCTCGGGTGAGATGACAATTTTCTTTCATTTTCCTCATCACTGTACTTGCCATTTTGGTGGATGCAAGCTCTAATCATCTAGCACATCACTAAATCAAATACAAAATGCAGACACTTTCCTTAACTACCCCTAAGCATTTCTACATGAAACCTAAATGAATAATAAAAGCATTGTCAGCTAAAACTCAAAATTAGCATTAACAATACCCAATTGCACAAACTTTTCCCCTCAAACCTGCCATTATCAATTACCATGGCCACAAGCATGTTTTGAAACCCCGAAAATGTGAAAAGGCATTATGAAATAGTCGGAAAACAAAGTATAGAATAAGCAAAATGTCATGGTCACCATTTTGCATCACAAGTCAAATGCATTACTATGTAGCTTCAGTTTTTGCAGTAATTTGAAAAGTTCAGTATGCTTTGAGCCATAAGACCACATATTCTAATTTCTAAAGTGTCAGCACACAATGTTTAAGACTCTCTCTCAGTGACAAAAGGAACTGAATATGTCTTTTTGACAATAATAGAAGAAGAATCACTAGATTATATTATTAGATTTTGTAGAGATTTATTTTGCAATTGAGTTCCACTGCGCTTAACCAAAATTCAGTTAATAATGATAAAAAAAATTGCTCAGATTAAAGGGTTCACTTCATTTTTCCTCCCGCAACTATACCAAGTTTATCAATCAACTCCCAAAACTATATTTTCTTAATCAATCACCCTCCCTGTGTTTCAACTTTACCTCAATCACCCCACAAAACAGTTAAACCTTACGTTTTCTAGGAACATTACCAGCTAAAATTCTAAGGCATTAGTTTGGAGTTTCAAAAGGAAGAAAAGAACAGTTTTTTTCTCTCTCAAAAAAATCGGTAACTAAATCTCAAACAGTTTGAAGGATCTTTTTATAGATAGTATGATTTGATGTTTAGGTTTACTGCAAGACCTTTGGAGAGAAACAAGTGTTGTTGGCCACCTTTTGAAGTCCTAAACTGATGCCCTAGAATTTTAACTACAATTTCCCGTCAAAACATGTAAGAAACCGTTTTCAATTGGTGATTGCGGTAAAGTTCAAACATAGGGGCGTGACTGATAGAAAAGTTAGTTTGGGGAATTGATTGATAAACTAGGTATATTGCAACGGGCAAATTGAGGTAACCCCAGATTAAAAAGCATTTAATATTCTGCAACCAAAGTCTATGTTGTAACAATTGCTCAAACACAAAAACACATGAAGGGGGAGATAGAGAGAAGGAGGGAGAGAGTCTCACCAAAACACCCTGAGGTACAGCTGAATGTTGTGAAATGGCAAATTCCCAGTCTGCTAACTGACTTTGAGACGGTAAATTCCCATACACTGAAAAGGAAAACAAACATTGTTTAAAACCTTAATCACGTATTGTTTATGAAACAGCAAGTTAGTTTTGTAACTCAGGGATGTTACTGACAAATGAGATAGGCTACTTCCAAAAAGGTACTGCTCTCAGCCAATTCCTCAATAGGGTACCCTCTGTATCTAAGGATACCCTCATCACCATCTATATATGAAATCTTTGAAATAACAGGTGCTGTATTCAGATATCCTGGATCATACAATTTCAGCCCCTTGTCACTCTTTCCTGTTGAGATCTGCATCCTCATCATCATCATCATTATCATCATCATAATCATGTATACCAATCAATCAATCAAAATTAATGCCTAATGATTCGAAATTGAATTAAATTATGATAGAATAAAAAAAACTCATACCTTCTTGAAATCAGAGGCTTTGACGGTCCCGTCTTGAGAGACCTGAATTTGGTATTTCTTACCGGTCCTCTCATCGATCACAGTTAACACGCCCTTGAGATCGCCAGGAGTAGGGACTTGAGCAGACACGCACCACCGCTGGATGTCCGAGTCCTCCGACGATTCGAGGGGCGCTCCGAGTAAATGAGCTGTGAGCACGGCCAACCGCCCGCGAGCAATTATAGATGATTCTGACATTTCTTTTCTGGTTTAAATAATTGGAATAAAAAAATCTTGATTGGAAAAGGTGAGTTATTTAGAAGAAAAGAAAGAGAGTGATTGCTCCTTTCCTTTGAGGGACGTAATGATCTATATCTGGGCAGAGGTGATCAAAGAGGAAAAGGAATTTGCTACTCTTTAAAGTATCGAAAAAACAAATTTTATCCAATCTAATAGTTCATTTATCTATTTTGGGAAACTTCACCATCCTCGAGTGGCGAGCCCACCGGTAGCAGTGGTGTTTGCTTGGTTAAAATTGTAAATTCCGTTTCGTTCCGTGTTAAATGATTCCTCGATCTTGTTTAAAGCGTTTGTTTTTAAGTTTTAAAAATATTTTTAAAAATTAAATTTTTTTATATTTTCACTTTAAATTAATATTTTTTATATTTTTAAATTATTTTAATGCGCTGATATCAAAAATAATTTTTAAAAAATAAAAAAATATTATTTTAATATATTTTAAAGTGAAAAATAATTACAACCACACTCCCAAATACACAAAAAAATAACAGCCAAATAAATTTTATATTGCTTTTAGTTTATTTTGGATATTTTTTCCGAATTCTACCTGAGATGTTCCAATTCTTATATGTCTGGTTCATTTTGTGAATAATATTTTTTTTATTTTATTTTTTATCATTTGATTTATTGAAAATTAAACTTTATAATTTATTATGGTTTGTTTTCTTTATGGTTATTTCAGTCTCATGACTCTTGTCATGAATTTGAAGAGTTAACCTAATTAACTAAATTTTTTTATTTATTTTTTTATTGATATTTTTTTTTAGTTTCATCATTTAGCATCTTCAATATTTGGTTGATTATGAACAATGCTTTGTCATTTGTTTTAGTTTGTTTTTTATGAAGTTATATTAGTTTTATGACCTGGTCACAAGTTTTGCGAGTTAACCTTGGTAAACTTAAATCATTTTATTATGTCATTTTTTAGATTGATTTTTTTTCAATTTCATCATTTAACAATGAATTTATTGAAAATCAAGTTTTATAATTTATTTTGATTTGTTTTATATGGGATTATCATGGTCCGATGATTCAGGTTGCAGAAATATTTAAATACTTGATATTGTATTTAAAATTTGAATTATATAATTTTAAATTAATTTATTTTTGGATTTGAATAAAAAAATATAAAGTATAACCTTAAAAACAACACATCAAGATGCTACAAAATCAAAACATAATGTTCCAATTAAAAAATAAAATGCAAATCAAAATTAAATTGACAATCTTGGTTTGGTTAGGAAAGGAAAAGTAAATACATGCAATGCAAGTATAGTCATTGGTTTATGAATCCCCGTGACTTAGTCTCCCTTGCTTGGATTAATTAATCATTTAAGTGTATTCTATAGTACTAAAATTTTTAATTAATCATGTAACTATATTCTATAGAACTAAAAATTTTAAAACTTTGCTAGTTATTTTCGACATCACAAAATTTCTTATACCATCTAATATGTGAGCATGCTAAGTGGAATTGGGAATCACCAATTAATGTTTGTCATTTATCCATAAAATTAATACCATAGTTTTACAATTCAATCTAGCTATCAATATGGTACAAGATCTAGGTCAAAGGCTAAGAAAATTAACCTAAGATAACTTAAAAAAAGATCAAAACTAATTTTTTTTTAATCAATGAGTTTTTGAACAAGTTGCGAGGTAATCTGGATTTTTAATTGGATTCGGCCAGGTGAATTCCTTCCCCTATTTTTTCTTCAACTTAAC
>Ga0307517_10008168_pt1 | contig 15057 bp, 9 predicted proteins | sample 23_EM_MG_FD_194515 | JGI IMG/M metagenome (GOLD analysis project Ga0307517, IMG submission 194515) | Populus trichocarpa ectomycorrhiza microbial communities from riparian zone in the Pacific Northwest, United States - 23_EM | ecosystem: Host-associated > Plants > Roots > Unclassified | place...
TTTATCATTTTTTAAACCCCCCCCCCCCCCCCCCCCCCCCCCTAAATTATATGATTGTTACACGCATCAGAATTTTAGCATTAACTAAAGGGGACAAATGCATCTCAAAGCAATAACTAAAGATTAGTATCTTATTTCAAGTTAGTTGCTTCCAAGTTGACAAAGTATCATTGACAAAGTGTAGCAGATCAAAGGGGAATACCAGTCTTGAATTCCTCTGGCAGAGTGTCAAAGTAAATCTTGAATTTTGAAGAACAGTTGTGCCTCTCCTTCATGCTCCATAGTAACAACATGGTCTCAGAGGTAATCCCATCAATCTTTTCCAATATATGATACTGCAAGCAAACTAAATAGTAAACCTTACTACAGAGCATTGTGGTGATATTTAAGATTTTAGGTTCGGTCAAATTCAACAGTTCTACATCCCTTTCAAGTATCGTTTACATTTCAAATAAAATATGGGAGAGCAGGCATGATAAAGCTCATGTTTGGACTCATCACCAAGGACATATCCATGGCTTTTATTGTTGATCAAGTTTTGTGTTGAGCACGTAGCAAAAGCTCTCTTATGCCATATGACAACTCAACTTTTCAGCTAATTGGTCCAGCAATCACACATAAGGTAAGGCGTTCTTATCTTAACTTTTTTACATGTGTTAAGGTTTTAAAACAAATTCTCCGTTGGATTTCTTATGGGTGGAGTGTTCTTTATAACACACACACATGCACGCACACATGTTCTATCATTTACCTTCATATAGCTTTACTATCAATAACAATTTGTAGTTTAGATAACAGGCAATTATTCGCATCAGATGATATATATTGACAGCTTTAGATGTCAGCATTATAGAGACTTACTCTAGTTCTATACAAATGCTCCCATTATCAGTAAACATCAATGAAACAAGTACTCCTTACAAATTGGAGGTATTTATTTATGTTCACGGATGATGAAACATACCATGTCAGATTTGTGCACATGCTCCTCAGAAATAATAATAGACACAGGAATCTCCAAAGCAATGTCTCCAACTTTAAGGTCTTTTGTTGCTATGGCTCCTCTGCCAGCTCCTTCAACACCTTTAGGAAGTATAAAGTAGGAAAAACGCAATATGTTAAAGAGTAGATTTCATTTCTCTTCTAAACATAATTACCTCTTTACCCCTTCTATCAGTTTCAATTCAACTTTAGATCCATACAAATGGTAGACATCCCAAGGAAAAAAAAACCCTCTTATATGCATTTTTTGTTGGATGTGAAGTCTTAAACTAATATTGGAACTTACATGCTATCTTCAAGCTTGTTTTTACACCATTGCTCTCCCCCCATTTTTCTAAACACTTTTCTTTGTCACAACTGCAGCTTCTATCAATTCTACTCTCCACTTTGTTCTTGTCTGTGAATTCCTGGATCCTTTTAAGAACTTCATCTTGCAAGGTTTGCAAGAAGTTCACTTCCTTCTGTCTTTCATAAGAGGAGTAGCTGTTAATAAGTGAAAGGACTGAATTGAGAGCCTCCACCTCATTCCTGGGGCTCCAATATTCAAGTGATGAACAGTCGTTGACCTTGCCAAAATAAAGTTCTACCTGTATTACAGAGGAGCATCCATTTCTCCATCATTATTTGCTTCATGAATTACACTTCAACCTATGCTATGTGATTTGTGCCATTCTCATATAACAGTGAATAAACAAGCAAAATATATTGAAACTAAAGGCTTCAATATGCTAAAGGTGAATGCATATGAAGACCAACCTGCCAAATTGCCTGGCAGTCGTTCTGCCCAGCTGGGGAACAAGGTAAATACCGACTTAACAAAAAGAAACTCCAATTTAGCTGCTTCTTAAGTCCTAACATCTATCTAACATAGAGAGAGAGAGAGCGAGAGAGAGAGAGAGAGAGGAAGTCTAGAGGTCATCTCAGTTTACCTCGTCTAAATGTATAATTCTTGCAATCTGAAGTACTCTTTCCAAGATGGTTGCAATTGCATCAGGACATGAAGATCTATGAAACTGCACTTGTTCCCTGATATCAAAACCCATACTACGTAGTAAATTCTGTCAAACAACAAGAAACATTATCAAAACAAAGGTAAGAAATTAGCATCTCAATCAAATGTCCCTCTTATTAGGACCTTGAAAAGTGTGATTGAATCAAAATACCAAGTAGACAACAAGATTAACTGACATTGGAAAGCAGCATCCCCAGAGACACTATTAACTTTGTGCGCTCGTCACTTTCTCCAAGTAAAAATTAGACAATGTGAGTCTTTCCTAAAAAAATAGGGACTCAAGCTACAGTTCCATCTATCATACTCCAGTTGGAAATGGCGCCAATTAATTCATATTATATAACTTTGGTTACATGCATTTTCTTCTCTATGCATCCCATCCAAATATAACTTAAAAAAAATAGTATTCAAAAGAATAAGAGCATTTGTTTTATTTCCCACCTTCTTTTTATCAAAAAAAGGGGCATTTTGAGAGAGCTCAAGAACTATTTCACATCCATCACTTGTCTTGATGATCTTATTAGATGAACATGGCTGCAAAAGAAACGGGAGACCAGGAATGAGAATTTATTTTTCACAGGAGATAAAATAAATCAAATCAGGAAAAGAACACAGAGCAATGAAAAAGGTTAAAATGATTCAATTCTATAATACGACTAATCTGAAAGTAAGAATACATGCACAAGCCCTTAAAAAATCCGTTTCCTGTTCCTTTAGGAACTCCCACCATCCCAGTTGAAATTATGTGCCTTATATAATGTGGTGAAAAGCCCATAACAAAAAACCAAAAAAATAAAAGAAAAAAAACACAAAAAACCCAGGATAAGAAAAGAAAAAAGATAACCAAAAATGAACACACACACGCATATACATCACAAACTAAACCCTTTTTAGATAACCAGATTATCACATAAAGCTTGTTAGGAAGACCTGTTATAGATAACTACAAGACGTAAAACATAGACCTATTCAAGAACAATCACTTAGAAAACTGAGCTAGCAAAGAGTGACAGTAATACTCGTCAGTTTGGTTAGGGAAAACAGTAAAATCACTAAATATCAGATTATTCAAAAGAAAATGAAGAGAACACTACAGTGTAAGAAAAGGCTTGGGTTTACCTTATTATTATTATTATCCATTGATGAACTCAAGATGAAGCAGGAGCCCAGACCGAGCAGAGATGGTCGTGAGGAAGGGAAAGGTCAAGACAGGTTTCGCTTTGCAGGGTTTAGATTTTGGGTAAACTATACTATAGTCTCTGTAGATTCCCCCATGTTACACTTCAGCCCCTATAATTTAAGAGCTTCTGATACTAACCATAAAGCAAGCGCGATTGCCCTCGTAAGTCGTAACTGGTGCACCAGTCATCATCTCGCATCGGAGAGGTAAATAAAACTCTTATATTACATGTGTGATAGTTTTTTTTTTTTTTTTTAAGTAGGTCGATTATTTAAATTTATGAAATTTACATTTTGGCATGAGATTTACCATTAATAATGGATTGATGAACCAGATTGGAATGGATGGGCTGGTGTTATTTATAAAAACAAGCTCTCCGGGTGTTTTTAAAAACCCTCCGATCGATGACTGACTCAAGGCAAGGTTTTGGTTAAGGAAGGAAGAATGGATGTGGGTCAAGGCTTGAGGGGTGCAAATTTTCTTTCATTCCAATACAAGAAACTGCAGTTTTAAGAGATTATCAACTAGATGAGTCCGTGATGACGTGTCTCCTAAGTGCAGCAGAGAACTCGACGTCTATCTGTTCATCATGTGTTTTCTAATTATCTGTTCATCAATGCTGCATACAATGGTTTTTGTTAATTAATCGGTTGATTGAAGACGGTAAGTGGATGCGCCATGGCAATAGGCTCAGTTCATCATCGAGGATTTGAAAGAGGTAGGCCTCTTCGGTGCAACTCAAACCAGTTCATATATATCATTTCACTGTCCCAGAATGAAGATCCTTAGGAGCCAAGTATCCCATCGTCCCAGCCTTTAAAGGTTCACATCCTTCATATAAGGCATAAATTCATATACAAGCAACACTACCCTTCTCAACACATCATCCTAGTAAAATCATCAAATTATTGTGCCTAAAGTATGCTGGAGATAATCATCAATTTCAATACATTTTAGAGATCCAAATGTAGAAAGAAAGAGCACAAATACATTGCCAGAAATGACTAGTGTGAAATTTTATGAAGTCAACATATTATGTCATGAAGATGTTAGGAAAAACTATTAATCAATATCAATAAACAGTAAAATGCTAAGCTTTCTTTTATTTTGGTCCTTAAAATTTTTGAGGTTTTATTTTTATTTTTTTATTTTTTTTAATTTTATCCTCCAACGTTGGATTTATTGGGTATTAAATTTTTATAATTTTTTTTTATTTATTTTTTATAGATTTATCCCGATCTAATGACCCGAGTTGCGAATTTTGCAGATTAACTATGTTAACTCAGATCACTTTTTTGTTATTTTTTAATTAGTTTTTTTTTCTCAACTTCATCCTCCAACATTGGATTGATCGGGAATCGGGCTTCATAATTGTTTTGTGATTTTCTTTTTATAGGGTTATCACGGTCTCATAACTTGGTTCAAGATTTTTATGGATTAATTAGGTTGAATCGAGTTATTTTTTTTGTCTTTTTTTAATTGAATATTTTTTTTCAATTTCATCCTTCAATATTGGATTGATTGGGAATTAGACTTTATAGCTTTTTTTCGATCTTGTTTTTATGGAGTTTTCTCGATCTCCTGACTTGGGTTTAACAGGCAAACCAAGGTGGACTCAGATCATTTTTTTTTCCTTTTTAATTTGATTTTTTTAATTTAATTCTTCAACATTGGATTGATTGCGAATTGAGATTTATTTATTTTTTATTTTTTTATGAGGTTATCATGGTCTTATGACCTAGGTCGCAGGTTAGGCTGGTTGACTCGGGTTTTTGTTTTTTTTTTTAGTTGAACTTTTTTAAACTTCATCCTTCAATATTTGGTTGATTGAGAATTAGATTTCATATTTTTTATAGTTTGTGTTCTATGAGATTATCCTAGTCTCATGACTCGAGTCACGGGTTTGGTCAGTATTTGACTAAGGTGGTTTTTTGTGTTTTTTTTTTTAAATATCATCTTTAAACATTGAGTTGATTGGATATTAAGCTTCATAATTTATTTTGATTTGCTTTCTATGAGATTATCTCGGTCTCTTGACTTAGGTTTGGCAAGTTAACACGAGTTGACTTGGCTCATTGTTTTAGTTGAATTTTATTTTTATTTTTATCCTTCATCATTGGGTTGATTGAGAATTGTGTTTAATAAAAAAAAATTATTTGATTTTTTTAGGGTTACTAGAGTCTTGTGACCTAAGTAACGGATTTGACAAGTTAAACTGAGTTGATCTAACCAATATTTTAAAAAAGATGTCATCTGGATTTCTTTTAATGAATATCATCGTCCGGGTTGTCTTTGGACCACCAAATCAACCAGATCATATTAGATCAATTCTCATATAGTATTTACTGAATGGTAAAAACAAATAAATTATATATGAATGGGTGATAATAATATCACTTGACTAATGACAATGACACTATACTTAACAATGCTTATGGAGTGTAATTTTAAGTTACTAGAGAGATAAGATAAATAAATAATTTACATATGTAGAATTTAAAATGTGGCCATCATGTTGGTAAATTTTGTATGTGAAAATGTTGTTAAATATGATGAAAGGTGTTGGAAAAGTTTTTTAAACATGGTTAATAATGAACACCTTTGAGACCAAATTAAAATTGAGTCCATTCATTTTTTGGGTTAAAACTTTGTTGAGATTTAATCTTCAACACAAGTTCTTTAACATGGAGCATTACCACGATTTAAAAAAAAACTACAAGCGAATGAGAAATTGATCTTAAAGAACCCTTAGTTGACATGTTTTGATAAAACCTAAAAACCTCTACAATAACTCTGTCCCACGTAGAAAAGAAATAAAACTTTTTGGTATTTATAAAGTGAGAAGTTGCAAAGTTAAAATTGAGTTTAAAAGACACCCAAACTTTTATATAGGAGATGTCTCAAATAAAATGGACTTTAGGTTTAAACTCATGCGCAACTGGTCTGGCTTGACTCATGCTCGAGGCTAGGCCTAGGTGCAAAAGATTATTTTTTGCCAAATGAGATTTGAACTTGGCACTGGTCCATAAAGAATTAATTCTTTAACCTTTTAGCTTTTAAAATTTACTATAAATAGAGGGCATGAACAATTTCCTATAAGTTTTTGCTAGATTTTTACACATTTTCCCTCATAATAGCAGTGTCAAAACATCAATTGATATAAGTGTACATCTTGTTGACCTTTAGATCACATATTAATATTTATATATTTTGATGATAACATTTAAATGAAAATAGACTAATAATATGCTTGGTTGAGATTAAGTTTAAACAGGTTTATATGAAGATCATCAACAATTATAAAGAACTAAATGAAGAAATAAATCAACAAGTTCAAGATACAAAACGTGTGAAGACCTAGTTCTTAAGGATTCATTTTAGTGCTTGTTATGTAAATCCTTATATCTTACTTGATAGCACAAATTAAAATGAATTCACACACTTAACATTTCATGCATAATAGGATTGATATGCATTTAGTCGCTTCAAGATTCACTAGGCTTAAAACTGTTAAACCTGGATTTTAAGTTGAACTGATCGACCGTTTGACCACACCAAGTGAACCAGTCAATTGCTTGTTCATTAGGGATGAAGACTGATTGGCTTGACCAATCTAAACCGCTCTATCATTTTAGCTGTCAGAGGAACAATAACAAACAACTAGTTTATATATGTGTGTGTGTGCGTGTCTAATTGAAGAATTAGATGAATAATTTGAATATATATCATATACAAGTTATTTCAAGAGCAAAAAAAACTTCAAATCATTAATCCTAAATCATACTCATTTTTATGCATTAAAACCTTCATATTCTTGCACAAGAGTATAAATTCTTATACTCACTATATTTAAACACCCTCATATATTCTAAGTGCTATTGAGCGAGCTATAGAGATATATAAGCTTCAATTGTATTATCTATTCTTTGAGAGAGTGTTATTACATTTCAAACAATTGTAATTCTTCTAGAGTTTAAGTGAAAAACTCTTAGTCATTAGTAAGGTATATCACCAAGGTGAAAAATCTTGAAGAGGGTATTTCTTTAAGTGGTGAAAAGGGGATTGATGAGAATTCATTAAAGACATTGTAATCTTTGGCTTGGATTAGTAAACAATACAATACTTAGGACCGGTTTGGTGTTTGGGGTATGGATGTAGGCTTGTTGAATCACGTTAAAAACCGAGTTTGTGATTTCTATCCCTATATTCTTTACTTTAAGCACTTTAATTATATTGTTGGTTAATTGTGTTTAGTTAAGTTAATTGTAATGTTTGTTATTATTAGTAAAACACCTAATTCACCCCTCCTTATATGTTATTGTTGCCTTAACATTAGAACAACAATTGGTATCAGAACTTAGTTTTTATTTATATAAGTTTGCTTAAACTTTGAGTAGAATGACAACCACTAGTTTTAATATTCAAAATGAAAGATGATGATCTTTAACCTCTAGGCTACTTTTCTTTGATGGTAATGATTATACATATTGGAAAACTAGAATGATTATATATCTTCAATCTATTGACTATCTATTGAAAATGAACCTCACATGCCTACTAAGATTGAAAATGTATAATAGTTCCTAAAGCTAGAAGTGATTATATCGATGGTGATAAAAAGTTGTTATCTATGGATGCTAAAGCCATGAACACTTTGTATTGTCCATTGAGTAGAAGTGAACTCAATAAGATCACATCATGCAAGAATTCTAGAGATATATGACAAACATTATAGATAACACATGAATGAATAAATCAAGTAAAGGAATAAAATATTGACATGTTAGTGCATCAATATGAGTTATTTTAAATGCTTCCAAATGAATCAGTAACTAGTATGTTTACTAGAATGACAACTTTCATTAATAATTTAGATGCTCTTGGTAGGATTTATACTAATTCCAATATTGTGAGCAAAACTCTTAGATCTTTACCAAAGACTCGAGAAACAAAGGTGATAGTAATTCGATAAGCTAAGAACCTCACCAAACTTTCATTGGAAGAACTCATCAGATCACTTATGACTCATGAAATCACCATGAAAAAGAAAGAATTAGAAAAGAAGCCAAAAAAGAATTTGGCATCCAAAACCATACGCCATATTGATAGTGATGATGATGATGATGAAGTGGAGAAGGACATTGCACTTATCATAGAACAATTATGAAATTTCCTAAGAAAGAAGCAAGGGAATAAAAAGTTTTCAAATTTCAAGAAGGATGAAAATAAGGAAGAATATAGCAAGGAAATACTTAGATGATATAAGTGCAACAAGACGAACATATAAATATAGATTTCCCTCTTATTAAAAATAAAAAGAATAAACGTTATCACAAACGAGCAATGAAAGCAACATGGAGTGATGACTCATAGTCTAGCTCAAGTGATGATGAAGAGCATGTTGCAAACATATGTTTCATGGTAATTGAAAGCGAAATGAGGTAGTTTCTTCGGATGATGAATCTAGCCTCTCTTATAATGAATTGAATGAAGCATTTGAGACATTGTATGATGAATACAAGAAGTTAGGTTCCAAGTATAGCTTATTAAAAAAGAACCATGTGTGGTTACTTATTGAGAAAGATATTTTAGAAAAAAAAAAAGCATGTATTGTAGTTAATGATTATGATAAGATGAACTAACTTGAAGAGGAAAACAAGGCTTTAATGGAAAAGGTTGAACATTACACTAGCTAAATTCACTCAAGGTTCTAAGATCTTAGAAACCATACTTGCTAGTCAAATATGTGTTTTCAACAAAAAAGGTTTAGGCTATCAACTTAAGAAGAATAAAAAGTATTAAAAAAATTACTTCATTAAAGCTAAACAATCATATTACCCAAACCAAATATGTAATTATTGTAAAAGCATTGATCACTTGATTTATGCATGTCTTATGAAAAAGGACAAAGTTAGTAATATGACTTGGGTTCCAAAAGAAACCACCACTAACCACAAAGGACATAGAAATGTATGGGTACAAAAAAACCTCGTCTTGATTTTGTGCGTGTAGGGATCAAGGGAATATAAGGAATGGTTCTTAGATAATTTTTGCTCAAGACATATGACCAGAGATAATTCATTGTTTTCAAGCATTACCAAGATCAATGATGGAAAAGTCACTTTTAGAGAAGACTCAAAAGAAAAGATCATTGAAGTTAGCAATATTGGAGGTAAATCCTTTCCCTCAATAAAAAAAGGTATATCTTGTAAATAGTCTAAAACATTATTTGCTAAGTACTAGTCAATTGTGTGATAAAGGCTACAAAATTATGTTTGATCATAAAAATTTCTTAATCCTTGAAAATGTTAAAATCTTATTTGTTGGTAATAGAAAAAGAAATATTTATAAGATTAAGATTCATGCATGCATAAGGATAAAAAGTTGTCTTGTTGCTAGCATTAATGATAGTTTTCTTTGGCATGAAAGACTAAGTTATATAAGCATGGATATTCTTTCTAAACTTGTTAAAGGACCCCCCCTCATATTGTGTTCAAAAAGAAAAAAGTTATGTGATGCTTGCCAAATAGGTAAATAAGTAAAAACATGTTTTAAGAGCAAGAACCATATTTCTTCTGAAAGACTTTTAGAATTGCTACACACAGATTTATTTGGACTAACTAGAGGTAGAAACATAAGTGGTAATAGATATGTGTTTATGATTGTGGATGACTTTACAAGATATACTCGGGTTTTGTTTTTAAAATCAAAAGATGAAACTATTTATGAATTTGTAAATTTTTCAAAAAAACAAAAGTTGAGAATGAAAGGTTTTTCAATTATAAATATGAGCAATCATGGTGGTGAATTTATAAGTGATTTGTTTGAGATGTTTTATGAAAAAAAAAAAGAATACCACCATAACTTTTTAACACCTAGAACTCCCCAACAAAATGAGGTTGTGAAAAGGAAAAGGCAGTCTTTTTAAAAATTAGTAAGAACAATATTAAATGAATTTGTTACACCTAAATGCTTTTAGGCGGAAGCCATAAACACATCTTGCTATGTTTTAAATCGTGTTTCCTTAAGTCCGGAGTTGAAAAAGACTTCTTATGAGCTTTAGAGAGGTAGGAAACCAAACATCTTGTATTTTAAGGTTTTTTGTTTAAAATATTTTATTCTTAACACCAAAGATAATTTGTATAAGTTTGATTCAAAATCCGATATTATTATTTTTCTTGGTTATTTCTCTTCTAGCAAGGCTTATAGAGATATAATAATAGAATATTTTTTCTTGAGAAATCCATGTACATCATATTTGAGGAAACTCGAAATGACAAAATTATTGAGATTCTAGATGATATTAACGAAAGTGTTTAACATTTGAGTCTTATTGACAAGACCCCTATGAAGGCTAACAATAAAGAAATGGATAAAGACCAACTAAGCACAAGCAATCACCAAGATATGGTAACTTGTTTTTTCCATAAAAAAAGTTAAGATATCTAAACTCTCATCCTCCCGAGTTAATTATTGGCAATCCTTTTAAAGGTACTAAAATTAGAGCATCTCTTAGAAACATTAGTGAGCATTGTGTTTTTGTTTCTCATATAAAACCTAAATCCTTTCTAGAAGCCGAAAATGATGCACATTAGATTTTAGCCATGCAAGATGAGCTAAATCAATTTGAAAGGAATGATGTTTGGGAACCAGTTCTTAGACCTAATAATCAATCCATTATATGAACAAAATAGGTTTTTAGAAACAAAGTTGATGAGCATGGACCATAGTAAGAAACAAAGCTAGACTAGTTGTTAAAGGTTATAATCAAGAAGAAGGTATTGATTATGAAGAAACTTTTGCACCCGTGGCTAGACTAGAATCAATAGGAATGCTTTTAGCTTTTGCATGTCATTCTAATTTTATACCTTTTCAAATGGATGTTAAAAATGCATTTTTAAATGGTTATATCATAAAAGAGGTATATGTTAAGAAACCTCAAGGTTTTGAAAACTTTTATTTTCCTGATCATGTTTTCAAACTCAAAAAGGCTTTATATGGTTTAAAACAAGCACCAAAAACATGGTATGATATATTAAAATCTTTTCTTATTGATAATGATTTCAACATTGGCAAACTGACACCATCCTTTTCACAAATAGAAAAAGGTAAAGATATCTTACTTATATAAATATATGTTGATGATATTATATTCAGTGCTACTAACAAATATCTTTGTAAAGAATTTGCAAAATGCATGTAAAACAAATTCAAAATGAGTTTGATGAGAGAATTAAACTTCTTTATTAGGTTGCAAATTAATTAAGCAAACAAGAGATGGTATCTTCATCAACCAAAACAAGTACATGAAGGATCTATTAAAGAGATTTGGGATGAAACATGTCAAATAAGTCGACACACCCATGAGAATTGCAAATTAAGCAAACAAGAGATGGTATCTTCATCAACCAAAACAAGTACATCAAGGATCTATCAAAGAGATTTGGGATGAAACATGTCAAATAAGCCGACACGCCCATGAGAACATCAACCAAACTTCATATGCATGAAAATGGTAAGAACATATACATCACCAAATATCAAGATATGATTGGTTCACTATTATATTTAACTGCAAGTAGACCCAATATTATGTTTAGTGTTTGTCTATGTGTACATTTTTAAGCATGTCTTAAAGAATCCCATGTTAGTGTTGTAAAATGATTTTTTTGATATTTGTAGGGTATAATTGATTTAGGGTTATGGTATCCGAAAGAAAACGAGTTGAGTTTGATTAGCTATTTAAACACTGATTTTGCCAGGTGTAAGGTTGATAAAAAAAAAATACTAGTGGAACATGTTATTTTCTAGAAAAATCACTAGTATCTTAGGTAAGTAAAAAACAAAATTTAGTAGCCCTATCTACAACTAAAGCAAAATATATAAAAGCTAATAGCTATGTATAAAACTTATGGATGAAGCAAATCTTAGAAGACTTTGGACTTATTTTTTATCATATAACTATCAAGTGTGATAACATTAGTGCAATAAGTCAATTTAAGAATCATATACAACACTCACGTACAAAACATATTAATGTAAGACATCACTTCCTAATAGATCACATGATGAAGAGCGATATTGAACTTGAGTTTGTAAACACAAAACATTAATAAAAAGGAATTTAGGCTTTATTCATGCTAATGACATTTGAGATTTTATCTTTATATGTATACATTATTGGAAATAAATTAGACATATTTGAGTGATAAAATGTATACCCCTTATCATGAAAAATCTGTTATGCTGAAAAAATCATTATTAGTATAGCTTTAGGATGAATTGGCCAACCAGTTCGTCATACCAATTCAATCGACTGACCGATCAAGACAGGGTATTTCCTACCATATGAATAGTAACATGTTAAGGTTTCAGTTAGGTTTAATTTTTTAGTCTATAAGTTTGGGTATATTTGGACTCATAAAACATACCTAAAAAAGAAAATACAAAAAAATTTGAATTCTGTGGGAATCGGTCAATCAGTTCAGATAGAGCACATATAGATTGGCCACTGCCTAAAATTTTAGATTTTAACCTATCTATCTCTTTCATTTTTTGACTTAATTTTTACATGAAAATGCCCCCCTTTTTAAGTGTATAAGAAGGATCAAAAGAGAAAATTAGGAAATTTATAGGTTAAGGTCAAATCAGTCGACTGATTTAACTAACTCAATGAAATCGATCAACTGGTTGCTCGACAGTATAAATATTGCTATCATTATCCAGTATTGATAGAGTCTATAAAATTAAAGAAATCTAACCCTAAATCAAAACCCCACTCTTAAATCACTTAAATTCTACCAAACAAACTCAATTGGAGTTAATTTATTGGAGATTCAAGCTCGATGACAACTAAGAAACATACTAGAGATGCAGAATCAAAGAGAAAATAGGTAAATAATCCTAATTTTTCTCAAAGTGATTTTGGGATTGATACAATCTTTGATTATGTAAGTTGGCATAATCTTTTTCATTTGAAGAAACCCACATATTCCAAGCTTGTTAGAATGTTATTTGCAAACATGTATATCAATATAAAGCCTAAGATAGTCAGTCATATGCAAAATAAGCATATTGAATTTGATTGTGAGAACCTAGGTAATATTTTGAGTATAAGCAATGAAGGACCAGAGTATTTGAGGTTAAAATTATACCAACAATAGATGATTTTGCGTATGATAAAGTCATAGCACAACATACTGGTCGATTGAACTTGGCACCAGGTGTTAAGATTAAGAGCCAGGATTTGCTCTTATGGCCTAGGCTTATTCACCGAATCATTGCACATAACATATTGCTAAAGAAAAGGCATTATGATGAAGTAACCTTAATGAATATGTTCTTGATTGACTGCATGACTAAAGGTCATCAAATTAACTTGCCCTATATGATGATGAAAAATCTAATCATGGCATATGATAAAAGAACAAAAGTCTTTGCCCTATGATCAGTCTCTCACCAAAATTCTTAAGTATTTTGAGATTTTGCTCACTGATATATAAGAACCCATATTCAAAGGCAATGGAAATAAACTCTAGAACCCTTAACAAAATGGGATATGTACTTACTGACAACAATGCTTGGGTTCTTAAAAACCAGGTTAGTGCTCATGTTGAAGAAGAGCATGATGAAGTAAAAGAATAAAATATCGGTGATGATAATGAGTTTGCTGATATGTTTGAGACATCATCTACAACTTCTTTATTTGAAGATGATGATCCTAGTTCATGAAGATTTAGGATGAAAACTCATATAACCCATATTAAAAATGGATGTGAGCTCTCTTCGAGATTCTCACGCGCACATCATAACTAATCAAAAGCATATGGCTGGCGACTTACAGGATATCAAGACTATAATAGTAAATCTACTCTCTCGATATCTACCATCCTAGGAGATTGTACCAAGAGCATTTTCACATTTTCATGATTTTATCTTTCTTTTTTTATGTTTTTGTATTTTCTTTCCCAGATTGTAATGGATATTACATTTTGAATATTTTGACATTTTTTTATATTTTATTTCTCTATTGCATATGATTTATCATTCCTTTCCTATTACTTTTCATTGATGACAAATGGGGAGAGAATTGGAAAAATTATGATAACAAATATAAAACATGATTATATGATTAAGAGGAAGAAACATATATGAAAAGATTATTGGTAATTGTTAAAGTCTCCAAAGGACTATACTGCAAAATATAGGGGGAGATTCATCCTTTTATATTTATATGTATACATTAATTGTCATCATAAAAAAGAGAGAGAGATTGTTGACCTTAGGTCACATATTAATATTTGTATATTTTGATGATAACAATTAAACAAAAATGGAATAATAATATGCTTGGTTGATATTAAATTTAAATAGGTTTATATGAATATCATCAACAAGCATGAAGAATTAAATGAAGAAATAAACCAAAAAGTCCAAAATACAAAGCAAGTGAAGACTTCTTAAGGATTTATTTTAGTGCTTATTATGTAAATACTTATATCTTACTTGATAGCACAAATTAAAATGAATTCATAATCTTCATATTGCATGTATAATAGGATTAATATGCATTTAGTCGGTTCAAGATTCACCAAGCTTAAAACTGTTAAAACTGGATTTTAAGTTGAACTAGTCAATTAGTTATTCATCAGGAACGAATACTTAAGAATCTACAAGAACTGATTGACCGATTGGCTTAATCAATCTGAACTAGTTGGCCATTTTAGCTATCAAATAAATAATAACGGCTATAAAACGACTAGTTTTTGCTAGACATATAAATAGCTTGTCTAATTGAAGAATATATATATATATATATATATATATATATATATATATATAAAATTTTTAAATAAAAAAAAAA
>Ga0307517_10008169_pt1 | contig 15056 bp, 20 predicted proteins | sample 23_EM_MG_FD_194515 | JGI IMG/M metagenome (GOLD analysis project Ga0307517, IMG submission 194515) | Populus trichocarpa ectomycorrhiza microbial communities from riparian zone in the Pacific Northwest, United States - 23_EM | ecosystem: Host-associated > Plants > Roots > Unclassified | place...
GAAGTTTTTTTAAAACGAAATAATATTATTCTAACCACTCTGTTACCAGATCATGCAGTGACGACGGTGCCGTCGTCAACGTCGCCTCACCCTCGATGATATTCTTATTCTTGTTTTTGCAATCTGTTTATGCACTGCTTCGCTTTTGTCATCTGTAACGCTGCCTGCCGAATCGCCTCCCCAATGAATTGTATTCCCCCATAACCCCTCCTACTTTTATTAATTCTCGGACTCGCCAGAGAATCGGGACGTAAATATAACTAGGAAAGTGGGAAGTGCACAATGAATAAGTAGAAAGAGATCAAACACTGAAGTCGGCGATTTGGGTAGCTAATGAACTGTGACTTTGCCATTGGTGAATCTTCTCAGCGATGCCGACAGCTGGTTCAAAGGCCAAATCTTCACCTTCCTCGCTACTAACCGATCTCGAACTAAGCTCTGCCAGCAGGTCTTCGTCGTCAGAGGTGAGCTCATGATCTAAGGCACAAACCTAAGACTACAAATCAAGAAAATGGGAAGTCATACCTCGCCCTGACATGAGGTACTGGCGGTACTCGATAATCTTGTTATGAGGTGCACCAGGATCGGGTTTCTCAACCACTCGTCCAGTCCTGGAAAACCTCCCAGCATCCCTTCGAGTGATGGTTTTATCTGCGTCGTTACTAGTTCTCGCTCCGAACTCATCCACACCTCCCATGTGTACATCTCCCTGTGCATCTTTTGCGCCTTGGACAGCAGCAATACGGCCAGTGCGGATTTTTTCAATTTCCTCCTCAATCCGGCTGACCAAGGGCTGAAAGTAAATCTTCTGCACCAGTTCGATGGTCAAATTGATGAGTTCTTCATAGTCCTCGTACAGGGCATGAGGATGTCTTTTGAAGCGCCGAAAGGCCATCTCTGCGTTGATGACGACGAGGAATGGGTTAAGACTGTCTGCAGGCGCGCGGGCTCGGGGACCGGTGAAAGGGGGGAGTCGTTCATCATGGTTCCGTCCACCAGCCCTTAAGGCGCCGTCTGGAGCGACTACATACACTTTGTGAGAGAGATGATCCCCCTCCATATCATTATGGACCAGAAAGCCCGTCCCCTTCGGCAAAAAATGGTGAGGGTTCATTACAACCAACTCATATTTCACATCCGAGAATGGCGGCGAGTCGAGCTAGGAAGAGCGATTAGGTATGCCAAACCAGATACATAGCCAGACACTAACAAAAAAGGTCCTTATATACTGACGTCGCCGGGCAGCCATTTCTTGCCATTTAGAGTTCTCCTTGTCGACCTCCACCATCATTGCCTCGAGACTTGTCTTTGAACATGTTATGGCAAAGAAACCAAGCCTATCCAACGTGTAGTGCAAATCGCGGTGGACTGGCGTATCATCACTTAGTGAATAGAATAGGTGAATTTTCTAGCGACTTACGGGGAGCAAGATTGCAGGCCGAGTTCAGGGAGAACCTATCCTCAACAATCCCAAGTCTTTGAAGAAATAATTCCTGCTCTGGAATCAGCGTGGTCTTTGTTCGAAGGTCAAATGACTTACTACATCAGCTTTCAAGTTCTCATCACGGCGCACAGCATTGACAAAATGAGCCTTTTCAAGACTATATGCGTGCCCCTTGGTGATAAAACAAGACTCCTCTCGACCTATCTTCCTGCTTTCGCTCCTGATTGAAGTTGAAATGGACGAGACGGATGGGGCACCGCCAGAGTGAGGGCGAACCAAGGCTGGGAGATCAAGCTCGGGCACCGCTTTGATCTTGTTGTAGTTGAACGTGGTGGAGATTTTACCGTCACGAATTGTTGCCATGATAGTTGCGTCGAGTTTGGATCACTCGTGACTCGAAAGCCAAACACGAAGTTCGGAGTTCAACTTGACTTGTTCTATTCACCTGTGCCTAATCCCCGTTCCAAGAGCTGTATTGAAACACCCAGAAGGACCATTTTCACTGCCCCATTGCTGAGGGATAGTGTATCGAGGAGCTGCAGAGCTGGTCTTGGTGAGTATACCTACTCGTTATCGGTGGTCGATAGGCGTACTGAAATGTACAAAAGGACGGTTTTAGTGTACTTCCATCCCCTGCAATCAACGCCCCACCTCGTTGCAATGTCCACTACATTGTACCATGGCTCGATTTTGTGGCAGAAATTTGGCGAGGTTTTGTGTTTGGTCACCCTTATAATCGATTTCAACAACGCCGAACAACTTTACCACAACCAAGAACGTCGGTGCAAGCAAAATATCCAAAACCGTGAGTTATCTCTTGTCACTATTCTATGAGCTGTCGTCACTTAACGACGTCGCTAGGGAACGCCTGTTGTCATCGCACATGGAAATGCTACTTCCGGTGTAGTGCAATCCAACACTTATAGGACTTAGCTCTGCGTCTTGGAGGCTGGTCACTCTCTGCGAAGGCTACAACCTGACAGCCCCTCACCCAAAGCAACCCGGGCTCTGTTCACCTCCCAATTCCACCTCGTTATCTCGGTGAGTACTCGACGCCGCTTTTGCAAAGTGAACACATGTACTTACACATCGAATCGCAGCCTATTCGACACACCAAACACCGCTGAAATTGACCACCGTGTTTTCTAGACCACCATGTTTACGGACTTCATGCTGCAGGTACCAGGAGGAAGGTGGATTCAATCTCGGTCAGTACTTGCCCTTTTTATGAGACGAATACATGTACTTAAATGTCAAATCGCAGCCTTTTCAATGCGCCAAACACCGCCAAAATTGACCGCCGCGTTCTTGAATGTTTTATGTTGCGGTGACTCGTGAGCTCTCTGCCTTTTGCAAGATGAAACTATGTACTTATACATCGAACAGCAACCTTTTTTACGTGCCAAACACTGCCGAAATAAATCACCCTGTTCTCAAACTCTTGCGGAATTTTCGCGATCTGCAACCGACGGTCGACCTTCGCTGTCTTCTAACACGAATGATCCCCTGCTCCATGTTTGTCATCTGATCAGTCGGAACAAATACCTGGTGACGTTTTATCCGAAACAGACCTGCGCCAATTGTATATAATGAATGATCGAAGACGATTTTGACTCTCCAGAGGACGACACCCAATCCTACCAGATATCACGACGGCATCACTATTGCACTGTGTATCGAATGGAGGAACTGAAGACATTTTATTGTGATCGTTTCAGAAAGATGCCGTTGAGGGGGTTGGACCCGAGCATGCTCATTGGGTTTCTCTGTCGTGATGAAGCCGATTGGTGGGATTTCAGGAGGAGGGTTGGTGAGGTATGTCACTTTTCTTTTTTGTTTCTTCTTCTCTCGGGTTTGGATTGAACCAAGTGCTTTTGTTTAGCTTCCGAGAACAATATTTTCGGTACAGGACGAACCGCCTACGTGGCCTTCTGATTCGGATGATAATAGGGTTTCGAGTCGATGTCTGAGCCTGATGATCTGGATTTGGACGATGAAGACAGTGTCAGGGAGGACGAGCCTCAGAGGGTGATGGTGTCGAGGTTGAGATTGAGATTGAGGCAGAGGCGAACGAAAATGATAATGACTACGAACCGTTTTTCGATACTCAATCAGCGCACTCGTCCAGCCAAGGAAGGGGAAGTCGAGGAGGAAGAAGTGGGAAAAGTCAGGATGTGGGTACGGAGGATGATCCCGTTGGACCGATCACGCCTGGACCTGGGTCAAAGTTTGAGTTTGTGGATCGGCCTGGGCCTGGAACTGCCAAACCGAGGCGCACAAGACAAATAGCGTCATCGACTTGTACAAGGACATTCTGCAAGCAGTCGAAGATCTCGCGGCGTGTTCTTACACGGCCGAAGCATTTTCAGAACTATTAGGGAGGATCCAGGCTGCTGTATGTTTCTTGGATTTCTTTTCCTTTCCTTCTGCTTCTCACTTATGTTTGTCAGCCTTACACAGATAATCCAGGTGATCGGATGGACGAGGATGCTGTTATTCGGAGAGATGCCCCGTTGAGGGATCTCATGAATAAGAGGAGAGGAGATAAGAGAATGAAATAAGAGAAAGTTGGTTCACTCCCTTCTTTCATTGTACGGTTGCCCTGAGCTTTCCGTTCTAGTTCATGGAGACTGTAAAACCCATCGTTCATGAGATTCGGATACAGAATCAGGTTATTGTCTTGGACCCACCAATAGATTACGCGAGACCAACTTGGGTCAAACAGCTTCGTGACTGGTTGGGTACGTTGTTCTCGGATCATTTTGTTGGCCTATTTGACGAATGTTTAGGCAGGTGTTGTGTGTCATCTACGTCGCATGCAAAGCTCTCGATATGAAATTGGGCTGGATTGGCGGCTGAGATAACTTACACCTCTCTGGTATGTTCCAAAGCACGCATTTCTGTCACTGTTTTTGTTATTGTGATTTTTTGTCTAGTGGACACGATTCCCTGATAATACTCTAAAACGACCGTTCACCCTTATCGAGACAAAAGTCCAACATCTCAAAGTCTACGTCGGCAAATAGCTTCAATTCCAATCACTATGGGACCTCGAAACTGACTACGTTTTCAACCGCCTCGGCGACTCGCTCACTCACTGACAACAACTCCTAACGGAGATTAAGAAAGCGAGGTCAACGTTTGACACGTCCGATACACAAAAATCATTACGAGCAAGTGCGAGCACGGGTGAACGCCAAGTACGATCAGTGGCAAAAGGATATTCTGAACAGGTTTGGGATAACGCTATGAAGGAGGTGCATGCTTCGATTCTGAAGGCGGGGAATGATATTGAACATCATTCGATAGAAGGCTTGGGAGGTGGTGGTCCGAGGAGGTTTTGATTTTATCATTATTGCCCTTTTTTTCGGTTTTTTCTCTGCTTTTTCTTTCTCCCCGTGATCTTTTTTTTCTCCCAACTTTATATGCTGGAATTTCTCATTCGTTTTGTTTGAACCCAAGCGATGATCACTCTATGTAATCGTTACAACCATACTTTGTATGTTTTCCTACAATGCCCACTCTCTTTCTCTGACCTAATTCACACAACGTCGTGGTGCTTATCTTGGAGAGTCATCGAAAGGGTCGATTTGACGGATCCTAACTCTATTGTTCCTCGTTTCCACCAGTGAAAACCCCAGTTATACGGAAGGTTAGGAGAAATCTGAGGTGACAGATCGAATGGGAGTGTCAGTTAGGTGGGATCCTGACACCTAAGGATATAGATTCCTGGGTTCAGTGCCGAACCCGGGAAGTAATAGAGGTAGGATTTGATTGCCTAACACCATTGCGCCTGGAGTCAACAGTCGATCCGCAAATTAATCAAGGTAGCCGCTGGACTTCCAAAGATCTTCCACACAAAATCGATCTTGCAATTGGAATGAAGGTAATGGTGACTGATAATTTGGAGAGAGGAGATTGTTGATCTAATTCTCCATCCTGAAGAGCCCCCATTGAACGCCGAGCAAAGCGAAATCGAACTTCAATATCTTGGTCGTTAAACTTGACAAAACACGGGTGACCAATCTTACTCGATGACTGCATTATTCCAATAGAGCCGGTGTCCACTAAATACAATATCAGTGTTGTCAACAGCGACGGGAAGAAGAGTCAGATGGCCTGTTGGCAAAATATGACGAAGAGACGCATGAAATTCTGGTATGACCGGGTAGTAAAAGAATGATGCAGGCAATCACTATCGTGGTATTTGTGCCTTGGCAGGAAAAAACACGTGTAAGTTGTCTTACAATCGGATATCGGATAACTATTGAAACACAGACATAGTAAGAAAGAATGGAAGGATTTATATACACGGCATTCTGTCATATCGTCGGCTACATTGACATTTAAAGTCAGATTTAAACATCGTCGGAATTATCGACCACCCAAAGGGAATACTCCAAGGAAATCTCACGCACAGTAGCTGGAGTACAGGAAATCGTCCGGCAGTCTTAATCACTACGGTAAACAAAATGAAATTGTGAGACAGTGAGAAGCTGTGGTGTCACTCGCCTGTAGAGCACGGACAAGCGTGGCAAGAGCCTGCAAAGCGGTAAAGGAAGCTGCGTCGTGAACTGAATGATGCCAGTCAATAAGCGGCCTTGCCCGACGTTCATCTTCTTCCCTGATACCATATTGCCAATGAGGACCAATAGCGGCGATCCAATACACCTTGTTGAGAGCTGTTTTTGAGAACTCATACCCAGTATCGAGATCGATTCGACGCATGATGTGGTCCACTCCATCCGGCCAGTGGTGGGGATTTTTTATTTCGACAATGAGAATTGTGCGAAGGCCAAAAGGCTGGTCGAGAGGTTTCGCGACCTCGAGGATAAGATCGGGACGACCTTTGGCATCCCGCTCGGAATATGTCTTGATTTGTGTGCTGACAAGATAGTTGTCAGCTGGGAATAGGGTCGTCAAAATTGTCAACCAAGGTCCGAGCCAAAGATTTTCATTCTTAGGTGGATGGATTGAATACTCCTCCAGCACTTTACAGGTGAGGGGAGGAAAAGACATATCACTGTTGCTGGGAATAGTAAACATCAGCGGGGCCTGACAGATCGCAGCCGACGCACCCAAGAGCAGATAACAGAGCCTTGCGTCACACGCGTCGGTACTACACGTTGGTCACCATTACTTAAATGTGACCCAGCGTGACCAATCTACGACAGCAAAACCATTTTTGTAACCCAACTGTCCAAACTCGAGTCTTGTCACAGTTCAATCATCTCGACTCACCCCGCCATTGTCCATTTAATCTTTTTTCCTTGTTAAAGCTTGCAAAGTGAGTCTACCACTGTCCTTTGGTTTCTGGTTCTAACGGCATCGAGCCAGATGCCTCTCCCCGCCCTTACTCGCCAAGTGTTGCAATATTACACCACTAATCAGGCGGCGAATGAAAGCGTGTGGTATGGGCCTTGGACCACTATCCTTACCAGCCTGTTTCCTGCTGCCGACGGATTTCAAGTCACTCCGCAACTCAAGCTCGTTGATGACGATGATAACGAATCTACAATCCCTGATTTTATCATCGAGGTTTCCAGAGCCACAGAGCCAGGGGGTCTTCATCTCCAAGTTGTTCTTATCGTGGAAGTCAAGAACTATCAGCACTGGCCAGAGGGCGTAGCACGGCTGTTTGTCCAACTCTGCAGACAAGCGAACTCTGCATTCGCTCAGACCGCCCGGGGGAAGCTATATTGGATTGCCGTGATAGGTCCACATTGGCGATATGGCACCAAGGAGGACGGCGGTCAACTCGAGCTATCTCCACTTATTCCTTGGCACCACACTACTCATGATGACGCTTCTTTCGATGACTTGCAGACGCTCGCAGGACTGGTCGGTGCACTTTAGGTATGTTACGTTGATCTCGACCTTGGGCAACCCTATAGCCGATGTCTTTCTAATTCGCAGAAATTTGCATCAGACCTGTTCCGAGTCCTTAGAAGCTCCACATTGTTCAATTATACAAATTTTGTCAACATACATTACCATCTTATTTGTAGCTTGATAGTAGACGGTCTCCGGCACAGCAATGTCCAAGCCCATTTCACGGGTTGTGAGATCATTGATGAAAAAATGTTATGCGGTGGACTTTTACTTACTCCTTAGGCCTGATCTTTTGCCCGTCCGGACCACGGTGCATGATCCAGACATTAGATTACTAGTGGCATTCCGATATCATTGTCCTTTGGCCTCTAATGATAATTGTTTTGCCAGGTCGTACATTGCGGGTACCAACGGTTACTCGAACGGGATTGTGCCAATGTTGCGTGCGAACGACCTGGAGCATTCACGATCTACCTCGAACTGTGGCATGCCGACATTTTCGAATTCCTTGACCTTAGGAAAAACCACGGAAAGGAAGAAGTCTGCACAAGGGACGCACTTTGGATTCCCGATCTGTTGTGAGTATCCTTATCGTCTTCTCGACACAGACAAGCCTGAGCGACAAAACAGTATGAAGCATGTAGAGGCGAATGGCAATTGGTCGCTTTTCTGCCCTAATGGAGCTCCGGGTATGCATGAAGTCTACGGAGAAGAATTCGATGCTTTGTATGAAAAATATGAGAGGGAAGGTTGTACTCGCAAGACCATCCCGCTCAGAAACTCTGGTACGCAGTCTTGGAAGCCCAAATCGAAACTGGTGGCTCATTTATGACCTACAAGGACCATGCTAACCGTATGTTGTGTGCCTCCCTTTACACTGCTCGTCATTGACCATTCTATATGCAGGCAAGTCTAATCAGAAGAACCTCGGGACCATCAAGTCGTCGAATCTTTGCACCGAAATCATCGAATACTCGTCTCCAGAAGAAACAGCCGTTTGTAACCTTCCCTTGCTCTCCCCTCCGTCGTCAACGGCGAATACGACTTCACGATGTCACCAAAGTCGTGACCTTCAACCTCAACCGTATCAACATCAACTACTACCCTGTCCCTAAGGTCCGTCGCTCCAACACGCCAGCGCCCTATCGGGGTTGGCGGGCAAGGTCAGGCCGACACCTTCATGGCACTCCGTATGCCATTCAACTCGCAGGCTGCCAAGGAACTCAATATCAAGATCTTCGAGACCATCTACCATGGTGCATTTGAAGCAAGTAACGAGCTCGCTGCGAAGGACGGGACTTATGAAACGTGGATGGGGAGCCCTGCTCAGCTTGGTCAGCTACAGTTCGATATCTGGGGCGTTACGTCCACCGATCTGTGGGATGTTGAAAGAGAAAATCACCAAGACTGGTCTGAGGAACTCGCTTTTGGTCGCCCCCATGCCTACTGCGTCGACGAATCAAATATTGGGCAACAATGAGTGTTTTGAGCCTTACACAAGGTATTTTGATTCGCACATCCGTTCCGTTGAGCACACGAAACTCATCTATGGTTGATAGCAATATTTACACTCGCCGTGTCCTCACCGGAGAATTCCAGATCGTTTGCCCTTGGCTTCTTCACGAACTCGTCGATCTCGGTCTTTGGGATGATAACATGAAGAACATGATCATTGTGCACAATGGCTTGGTCCAGAGCATCCCTGCCATCCCTGCCGACGTCAAAGCGATATACAAGACCGTCTGGGAGATATCACAAAAGAAGGTCCTTGACCTCGCTGCTGATAGGGAAGCCTATATCTGCCAATCGCAGAGTTTGAACGTACATCTGCAGGCTCCGACGATGGGACAGTTGACGAGTATGTATTTTTATGGATGGAAGAAGGGCTTGAAGACGGGGATGTATTATCTGAGGACGAGGCCTGCGGCCCAGGCTATTCAATTTACGATGGACCAAAGTGTGTTGAAGAATGCGAAGAAGCAGCAGGAGCAGGCTGCGCTGCCGCTTCCTCTTCCTACCGTGCACCAGCCTGCTCCTGCTGCTTCTTCTTCCTACCGTGCACCCGACAGATGGAGGAAATGTTATTTTGACACCCTCATCGTCTGCTTCGACTCTCCTGGACGGAATCTGACCGCCGCCGGTTCAACGACTGCTGCTACTGCACCTGTCAAAGTTGGAGCAGAAGAAGAACAAGTGCCTTCGTCGAATGTGTAGGATGACATTCTCAATCTATCCCGTTGGTTGCGCTCTCGCTTGGTGATGCTACGTTGAAGAAGGTGGAGGCTGAGTGAGAGTTTGCGGCGGCGTTGAAGAGGAAGTATCTCTCTGATCTTGAGGATGCCAGGCTTCAATGTTCTTTGGATAACAAGGACGCTTGTCTTATGTGCTCTGGTTAATTGTGGTTTTTTTAAACATTTCTTAGACTCTTGTATGTCCTACTTGCCTACCAATATTATGTCTCGGGTTAAGTAGCGGACCCGGAGATGAATAGTGGTAGGTGTTACAGCGGGTGAAGACGAAGATCCCAGGGTAGAAGAAGTTGACAGTGGTGGCTGACGTTCTTTCTCCTGCTGCTGCTACCTGAGCCAACACTTCTAAGAAACCGTCCTTGTCCGATGAAACAGACGAGGTTGACAGCACTCTTTCCTTCTTTCTGTTTCCCACATGAAAAGTCACCCTAGGCTTGTAGAACGCTTGTCTGGCGTGAGGATATTTGCTCAGATACGCGAGGAGCTGCAAGCTCAGCAAAACATCCTCATCTCGATATGATCCAGAACAGAATCCCGGTGATGGTGATATGCGTGGGAGCTCGCTGCTCGCCCTCCTCCAAAGGTGTTGGTTGGCGTAGTGTTCATTGCTGATGCAGCAATCTCAACAGGACTGCCGGTGCCGGTATTGTAATGGCGTCTGAAGCATTGATGATACCAACTGCTCCGTCGGCAGGCCGTGTGCGAATAGTAGCGTTCTGTTGGTGGCCGAGGTCTGCACCCTGAGTCGGCTGAGGACGGACAGCCGTAGAAGCCATGAGGGGTAAATTTACAACTGCAGCTCGAGGAGTAACGTCCGGTGCGTCAACAGCGATCATATTTCTTCTCCGCCTCTCGTTCGTTCCTGCACCTGCAGTCAGGTCCAAAATCCTCGGCGTAGGTGCCTCTCCCATGACACCAGGAGCACCAGGCGGCGACCCCATTGCGAAGTTGCCATTCTGCTCTAGAGAGACAATTCCATCGACCACGCCGACACCCACCTCGACGCCACCATCCCCAACCCTAACACCTCCTCCCTCATTAATAATTATGTGGGCATCGGTATCGAGTCCTCCAACTTGAAGTGTTGGAGGTACAGCCGTGGGTTCATCGGAAACTATGCCAACAGCCCGCCGTGCCGTGTGCTGCCTTGCCGCGTTTGTCGCATTTCTCATTTGTCTTTCAGGCGAATGGGATGCCGAGGCAGATGCAACGTCCGAATCAATTCGTCCATTGTCTTGCGTCCGATCCATGTCGACGTCGCCGTCATCCTCGGTTTCGGTTTCTGGTCGTGATACATCGGTTGATGTTGAAGGCGATCAGGCGGTAATTCACGGCGACGTGCATGGCGACTACGATGACGGAGAGGTTTGCAGGAGCAATGGAACCCACATTGCCAGTCGTGGCTGGGATAGGAGGTCCCAAACGCCTCGCGATGATCGTACCGCTCCGATATCTACTCGGAATAACGACGGTCCCAGTTGGAGTACCTGGCTCGAGCGGCGTGGCAGCCAATGAATTATCGGTGGATATATTGGTATCGCTATTTGAAGTAGAATTTGAGGGCTACTGAACGGAATCGGAGAGCAGGAGGATTTGGGTTGTCGATGTTTCGGCGGGAGAAAAGTCCATAGATTCGTCCTACGGCGATGATTGAGATCGGTGAATGACAACGAAAGAGCAAAAAAAAAGTAACATACTTCTTCGCGTGTCCTGTTTCGAATATCTCGTCTTTGTTGAGGATGTTCAGCGTGCAACTGTCGTTGGAGAGCCCTCTGGAGTTGCAACGCATCCTTCCCTTGTCTTTGTTCTAATTTCTGCTGATGTCTCTGTCCTCTAGACTCCCTCTGGACGTCAACTGTACCCGCACTGGGACCGGCGGCAAAACCCTTATTTGCTAACCAAGCTTCAAGGATGCAACCAACGACATCGAGGGTTCCAGCCTGGACAACGCGACTTCGGATCGGTTCACTTCCTCTAACCCCGATATTGACTATGCATTGGAATGCCAAAGAGAAACAATATGTGGCCTGTTTGTCGAATGTGGGAGGGTTCAAGGCTGGGGAGAGCTTGGGCGGCCTTGCGCTTGGAGGCATGAGAGACCGAACATCACCACCTTGGTCAGCCCTTCGGGAGGTTGATCGTATAGATATCGGACTCAGCTGTTCTGTCTCTGGTACGCCACGCCGTCTTCAGAATCATCTCGTTCTCTCGTATGTGCAGATTCTCATGAATATCAACACATTCGCGGACCTGCCAGACGTTGGTACCATGGCCCAAAAGTGGAAAAGACGCCCAAATCGGAGGGCCGATAGTGCACCATTGGCCCGGGCGCGAGTCATTGCCATCAGATGATGCCACAGCGGATGGGCACTCGGCGTTCCCAGTGAGCCTCTGAGTCTCCAGATCAGTCAAAACGCGAACAGTAGGGTCAAAGCCGAGTACCTCAACTGAAAGGTTGCATCCCAGGGTGCGCACAACCCGAATAAGGGTCGCTGTGTCTTCGAACATGATTCCATCTCGATCGTAAATCCCGACGCAGAATCCACTTCACGACGTTCGAGGTCCGAAAGACGAAGAGAGAGATTGTTGAGCGAGTCATCATCGAACGCCGCTGGTCTTTCTACGCCAATGAACGATAGAGTTCGGCGGCCTGCTCAATGGCGGACAACGCCTCTTCCTGACATTCGACTCGGAGGTCCGAAAGAGAAACTAAGAGATTGTTGAGCAACAGTGCGAGATCACCATTAGACGGTGCTGGTATTTCCAATGTCAATGAACGATAGAGATCGACGGCTGGCTCATTGGCGGAAAGTGCTTCTTCCAATCTGTTCATGAACCGGAGTAGAACAAAACATTATTGATAGTGGATGAACTCGGGTAATCTCTGAGTTATCTTTATGTAATCCCGCCGGTGACTATCCAAGAAACCTTGAAATTTGAATGACTACATTGAACAGTGTATGGTTTGGAATTAGGTCTGGTAGACTTGGTAGATCCAGGATGTGGACCTGGACGTCGACGGGTATGTGTTCGTGGGACGGAATCGCTGGCAAGTCGTTTATACATTGGGCGCGTGCGACACTTCATGTATAAAAAGTCAAAAAGGTTCACAAGAAGATGGAGGGGGATAACGCACTAGTGAGAAATCGAGAGCCTAGTGGACTTGGGGAAAAATTGAGTTAGAAGAGACTGACACGACGAGGTGTTCTGAACCACCCACTGAATCTCCCTCGCAGCCGTACTTTTCTGAAATCGGCATCCATCCATCGCCACTGCCGGGATTGAGCAAAGTCTTGGAGTTGCGTTGTCAAGTTCGAGGCCATGGTGTTGACGGACAAGCTGAAACATTACATGAATTCAAACGATAACCTCCGGAAGGAAACGAGACTCACCTGCCAGATACCTTGGACATTCCGGGCCTCTACCTGTACCCCAAGCTTTGCTTCAGTTCCGGCTACTTTCTCCACTTCTTGAAGATGGCCAACTGGTCGATCATGTCGTTGATCGTGTTGACCAGCATCAATATTTCTCCGGAAACGGAATCGCCAGTAATTTTCTTGGTGAGATTTCCGTAAGCGACAGCAGTCTGTATGCCTGTGTCAGCTTGGATAAGGGAACTCGACGCCTACTTCGAGCTAAGCTTACTAACGACGCCCGTCATTTCACGCCATGTGTCTTCAAAGGCGAAAACGAGAGATTGGCCACCAAGCTTCCTGAAAAAGTAAGTCAACAATTGGGGAAGACAGGATTTCCCGCAACAGAAGAAAAAACAAAACGACCTACTCGGCTATGTAACCCAAATTTGAAGCACGGATTTAAAGTCCGCAGACTCAATGTCTGTGGAGACCACCATCATCCCCAGGCGCGTTGACAGGTAAGTTTTCATGGTTTTCTCACTTTTACACGTATCTGATGGGCTTCGTATAGACATTCTCAGCCGATGATGGTTCGTCGCAGTTGTGTTATTCCAAGCAGTAGTGCCTTATTCGCTTCAGAATTATGTGAAGGGATACACCTTTGACTGGGATAAGATCAAGACCTTTTTATCCACAGACGACGACAATGATGGTAGAATCGATGATGTTGTCTATGGTGTCCTTGATTTCATTGACCGCGATACCAACCCAACCTGCATGGCGAGACGGTGCGATACCCGTGAGAGTGCGCTCGTAATAATGCTCCGACCGGAGGCGATGAACATAGATCGGGAGGCATTGGAGGCGAAGGACTTAGATCCTCCACGTTATTTAGCACAACTAGCTGAGCCTCTGATGTCCGGACCTGACATTTTTGAGTTCAGGAGCTGGTAATTCACTGAAAGAAATGATATGACATGAACCACGTGTATCAGGAACTGAACGATCATCGATTTCATCCTTCTGAATCAGTATCATTAGGATGGCCTGTCCACTGGTGAGTCTGTCAAGCCTCAATGTTGGGTGTACTGAACTTGCCACAGGGCCAGTCTGCTTTGAATCATCTCGATATTCTGGCTTCCTCGTCAGTTAACGGCGACATGGACGAAAGTGATTCCTACGGGGTCCTGACAGAGGTGATCATTGAGCACAGAGCTATCCTTGGCCGTCGTTTCATTATATTCCCCCAACTACGCCTCTATTGGAATCCTCAGGCACGCGGAGATCGGCGATCTAATATACCTGACATTGGATTGGGTCGTCTCCTGCCTGATGGTACCAGGTGTCTCCAGGGTGGTGCAGAGCAGAAGGCTGGCATTGAGGCGATGCGAAACTTTCCGGATCCAGATGACATCGTCAACGATCCAACTCTGCGTGCCGCTATGCATGAGGCCACACTTCAGGCATCAGACCAGGTTAAAGCCGCAATAAAAATGGTGCACTGCCGCATAATGTCCCTGTCAAGTGGATCATAGCTGTTGGTCCATACTTTACCATTCGACAGTTTGGCCCCTTCAATGAAGCGGATCTCATTACACGCGGCCATCGGGTCAATAACAGCGGTGATGCAGAGATTGCACAGTTCCTCGGAGCGCTCAAGGCGACAAGCCGCTCCAGACCCATCAACATGCCGCTTTTTCGTATTGGAACACAGGACGCTGCTCAAGCTATTCATCAGTACCTGTGGTCTAATGAGGTTGCACAGCTGTACTCTTCCACAAATCGATTTCACCTCTAGGAATTATGTCAGAATCCAAGTCAAATTCGTTATTGCTTTACTTTCTCCCATGGAGACAACTCATCCTCGACATGCCCATTTCTGTATCTACTCCTCCAGCTATATCTTTCCCTTCACCATTCAAGTTTTCTTGCAAATAGACATTAGTACTTGAAGAGTGTTTCGAATTCTCACAGCGAACTAGTATTATTAAATAATACTATAGTATTGATCACCTGTAGGTGTCAGGTGTTAGGTGTTTCAGGTGAACCTAATACTATTTCTTCCCGAGTCCGCTAGTGGACTCGAAGGAAAATATCGGTAGGTTCAACACTTCCACCATCCTCAAATACCAAAACACACCCTTCTTCATCAAAAGCGCACCAACATAAAACAAC
>Ga0307517_10008170_pt1 | contig 15055 bp, 7 predicted proteins | sample 23_EM_MG_FD_194515 | JGI IMG/M metagenome (GOLD analysis project Ga0307517, IMG submission 194515) | Populus trichocarpa ectomycorrhiza microbial communities from riparian zone in the Pacific Northwest, United States - 23_EM | ecosystem: Host-associated > Plants > Roots > Unclassified | place...
TTTGGATTCTCTCAATGTGAACAAAAGACGAAATGTTTTTTTTTTATTTCATTATCATTTTCACAACTGATTCTTTAAGCGCGCCATTTATTCGTCTATCCCACTTGCTTGAATAGAAAGGTCTTTTTAGGTGCAAAATGAAGGCTGGGTTGCATGGTCAAGAAAGAAAAGAGTTTAGAAATTCAAACGACGTTTAAAGGATTTTTAACTTGGGATTACCATTAACCACTCACTAGCTATCTTTGTGGAACAAACATCATATGACCACCATATTTTATTGGCAAGTTTTGTCTTTTCAAAATTGGATAGGAAACTTCATCATAATCCAAAAAAATGTTTCCTTTGTACCAAACAAGAATTCTCAATGTCATCAAAATCAAATGGTTGGCATATGATCCATTGCCCATATCAAAACTTGATTTAAAGGGAAAATCAGGGTTTCCTACCCATCTTTAACATCATTAGTTCTTTTTTCTTATTTTATCATCTTTGTAAAAGAAAACATACAACTACGCTACTCATTCCATGTTTACCTAAAAGATGCAACTCCAAGTTCTACTTTGGTGGATAACCAATTATTTGAAGGTGCTAGAGGCTTCATCTTAGGGTTTTTTTTAAGATGAAACTTTCAGTATCGACTCTAAGTAACAGAACCTAATTTGTCTCTAAGTACGGGGAATGTCTGCTTTGGACTTTCTTGCAGCCCTCTTTTAGGTTTTCTTGGATTCTTCCTAGTTTAGGGCTTTTCACTTTTAGTCCTTTCTAAAACTTTAGGTTTAATAATCTCTTTTCCACCAATTTTGTTGTGGTCTTCATCTTTTCGAACATCATTTCTCACTTGCCCTAGCACGAGGTGTTACCCAGGTTAAGGTTTCTTTTTGAAAAAAAGGATTCTTTTGGGCCCAAAAGGGGATTGCAAATGATATATTTACTTTATGAATATCAAAGATGGTCTTTTTTCATTTCAAGCAAGACTATTTAGGACTGATAAATTTTGACTTTACCGCTATAACGGTCTTTTGTATTTATTTTGCAATTATTGTGATGTATAAAAAATTTCATTGTTGTTTGTTCCGAATAGTTTTCTCTCAATAAGAACCTTATGGTTAGGTCATCTGTTTTGGTTTTTGGGCATTTAGCCACCTTCTAGGGGTTGCGTTTTAACATATCATTAATTTCCTCAAAATTATTTAGATAAAAACCACATAAAAAAATTGTTTTGGAGAAATTTTGATATCATTCTTTGCAAAAAAAAAAAATACATAAGATGTATTGAGAATGAGAGACCAAATTTTATTAGTTCAAAGCAGAACGAGTACATTATGCATTACGAAGTCAGAATTCATAGGCCTAAGCAAGTCATCGCCATCCATCCTTGTTAACATGAGGGCTCCCCTGGAGAATTATTTATTTACCATGTAGGGGCCTTCTGATACGATCCGAGCAACGAAAAGACAATCAGATTTGGATTCTAACGTAAAATGCGCAACTGTATAGTTTCACAGTAACAATCATAATTCTTAATCCGACCATTGGATTGAGCTGAAAGTTTACGTGGAGTTTCCTGATATGTTGTCCTACCCTGGGCTAAACTTTCAGGGCAATCGGAGTTCAGAAAGGCATCACAATACTGGTCAATAGAGGTTATATGAATTTTATTATTTACTTCCTTTTGACTTGTGGACTTTCTATTTGGCTAGGATTATTTTCTTACAAGAATGTGGCAGCTGGTTTTAGGAGTTTTCTAGTCTTGCAAGGATATTTAATAGGCAACAACATAATTTACATGTGTGGTATGGACTCCATATTAATGTGGAATCCTTATGGAGTATGGAAACAACTATTCTATCCTTATTATAGTAGGAATCTATCATTAAATAAGTTTTCAAGTTAGCTAAGAATACTTTGCAAACAAGAAAACTAAAGAGGAGGCAACTCAGATTTGATTCTCCTAGCTTATATGGGACTTCTAAAAGGCATCAAATCTGATCCTATCATATCTCCTAGTTTAGGGTTTATTTATATTATTTGAATTTAATTGTAAGTGAGTATCATATAAATCCACAAAAGGGGTTCAATACGGTTTATTTTAGTCTAGAGTCAGTATAAATAAAGGCATAACCAGACATATAAGTTAGACAATTTAGATTAATAAAACATCTTATTTGCCGCACTTTGTGTGTGTGTGTGTGTGTGTGTTGGTGAGATAATCTCCCTTCCTTGGTTCTCTAAAGAACTAAAAAACAACTTATCGAAGAACAATTGACTTCGTGGCGTTATTCTTATACTTCTCGTTCACGAATTAATATTCGTTGGGTGGGGGTTTCCGTTTCCAATAGTGTTGGTGCCTAGGTACAAGTTATCTTCGTGTCACACTCCTATGAAACCTAATTTACTTTGCTTTCCGAGAATTGGTGTCTTAGCGTATGGGTTGCTTAACCGCATGTTCAAGAGGTTCGCATCACCTTCGTAGTTGGGTGCCCATTTGTCTCTTCTAACTCAGATTTTTCAATATTCTGAATGATGGGATTTCCATTTCCAAAGGCAATACTTCTTCCATTCCATATACTAAAGAATACAGGGTTGCTTCTATTAACGTCTTAACTACAGTGCGATATGCATGAAGAGCAAATGGCAACATCGCATGCTTGTCCTTGTAAGTGACCACCATTATCTGAATGTTCTTCTTCATGTTTTTGTTGGCAGCTTCCATAGAACTGTTCATCTTTGGTATGTCTGGGGATGAATTCGAGTGTTTCATCTTCCATTTTGCGCAAAGCTCTACTATCATTCTCTTATTAAAGTTTTGAGCATTATTATCAATCATTATTTTTTCAGGAGTTCCATAGCGACAGATTAAATCTCGTTCAATGAACCTCCTTACCATCTTCTAGGTTACATAGGCATATGAGCTGGCTTCTACACAACCACTAAGATAAATCAACGCTTGTTACTGGCTTTTGGATTGATAGGCTTACATCGATTCCCCACATCGTAAAGGGCCATGAAGATGTTAAGTTGAAAGGGGGAGTTGGGGTGAGTTTATTTTATCACTGTATATCTGGCATTTCCTGACATATTCTATACAATCCCTTTCCAAGGTCAACTAAAAGTACCATGATCTTTGTATTTGTATGGTTGTTATATTCTGCTAGCATAAGTTGTGCAAACCCCTTCATGACCTTTTATACAAAATCTCTTCATCGAGATAATAGTCCAAGGCTAATCTTTGTAGGGTTTTCATATTTGTACTAAATACCTCCCGAGGATACTCCTGGTATTGGATAAACCATTTGATATCATGATACCATGGATTTCCATTCATTTCTTCTTTGACTAAGCAGCAATAAGCCGAAGAATTTTTTATATCTATATTTAGAGGTTGTATTCTGTTTCCACAATCAATTTTGGCCATGGAAGATAAGGTAGCCAAAGCATTGGCAAATTGGTTTTTATCTCTTCCCATATGAGTGAATTTTATCTCGATTCCTCTGTTAGTTTGGACAAATGTTCTTAATACAACCTTAGCTTCTCGTTTTTTGTCCGCCATTCCCCTTTTACTTGGCAGATTATCAGCATTGAGTCTCCATAGATGTCAAATTTCTTTGTTTTCATTTCTAACACAACTTCTAACCCAATCATGCAAGCTTTATATTCAGCGGTATTATTGGTGCATTCAAACTGTAGTTTTATCACTGCTTTTTATTAGGAGAAATTATCATTGCTTCTGCCCTGTTACCATACACATTTAGTGCTCCGTCGAAGTACATTGTCCACCAGTCTAGCTCTCTTTCCTCTTCTATTATCAGCACATCTTCATCAAGGAAATAAAAGTTCAAAGGCTCATAATCTTTGATTGTATTGTCTGCCAAATGATCAGCAATAACACTTCCTTTCATGGCTTTCCTTGTCATGTATACTATATCGTATTCGACCAACAACACTTGCCATCTTGTTATTCTACTCGACAAGTAAGGCTTTTCAAAGATGTATCTGAGAGGATCTAGCTTTGAAATTAGCCACGTGGTGTAATATAGCATGTACTGTTGAAGTCATTTTGTGGCACATATAAGTGTGCAATAAAGCTTTTCCACTGCCCTTTCCTTCATGCTAGACTCATCATATTGCCCGAGTACATATCTTATCACTCTTTTAGTTGTTGTCAGATACAAAATCAATAGTTTGTTAGGTATTAGGTGAACCAATAAAGGCGGATTTTGCAGATATCCATTAATCTTATCAAAAGCCTCTTGGCATTCTTCATTCCATGCCCCCAAGATTCTTTTTTCGAAGTAGCTAGAAGAATGGTTCACAAGTTGCTGTCATTTAGGAGATAAAACGGGTAATGTAATTTAGACGATCTAAGAATCCTCTAACTTCACTTTTGGTTTCAAGAGCCGACATACCTTGAATGTCTTGAATTTCCTTCACTTTGGCAAACCCCTTAATGGATTTTACCCCGATAAGCACTTCGCAGGGTTCTACGTCAGTTGATACCTTCTTAACCTTTCAAACAACTTTCTCAAATTTTGACTGATACGATCCAAGCAAGGTCAGATTCAGACTTTTGTGTAAACTTTTCTACCGTCCAGTTTTACGCTATTGAGCATAACTCTAAATCCAACCGTTGGATTGAGCTGAAACTTTACCAGAAAATTCCAAAGATATTTGTCTATATTGGGATAAACTTTCAGGTGAATCGAAGTTTGGAAAGGACTTGCAATATAGGTCAGAACAGGTTGTACAAGTTTTGTTATTTACTTGCTTTTGTCTTGTGGACTTCTTATTTCGCAATGATTCTTTTCCTACAAAGATGTGGCAGCTTGTTTTTAGAAATCTCCTAGTTCTACAAGGATCTTTAATGGGCTACAACATAGTTTTCAAGTGTGGCAAGGATTCATAAATGTTTCAGAATCCTTATTCATCCTAGCTACACGAGGAAAAATGGCTGGTGGTATTTAATGACATTTTGGTTTCTAGGAAGGAAACTAAATTAGCAAGTATAAAAGAGGGAGATTTTTTCTAAGTCTTTGGTTTATTATTACTTATTTGGGTCAACTGTAAGTGTGTCTCATATAAGTTCACATCAGGGCGGTCCATTAGGGTTTATTTTAGTTTACAGTCAGTATAAAAAAAAAAGTCATAATCAAGCATGTAAGGGGGACAAAAATTTCAAATTAATACACATCTTTCACCACAACTTTGTGTGTGAGTGGTGATATATTCTCCCTTCTTTGGTTTTCTAAAGTACTAAAATGACTTATCAAAAAACAACTGACTTCATGACGTCATCCTTATACTTCTCGTTCACGAATTAATATTCATTGAGTAGGGGTTTCTGTTTCCAATAATTCTGGTGCCTAGGTATAAGTTATTTTTGTGTCACACTCCTATCAAACCTGATTTACTTGGCTTTCTAGGAATTTGGTGTTTTTGTGTGTGGGTTGCATGACCACGTGATTACGAGGTTTGCATCAAAAGCTATAAATACCGAAACTTAAGCTTCTAAACCCTAGACCCAAGCTGTATACTTGTATAAGGCCTCCTTACAATCAGACCCAAACCCTTAATTAAACAAGCCCAAAATTAAAATTAAAATAAAGGTTCAGAGTTGTTGCCGTAATAAACAAAGAAAATAAAAGATTATATGGTGTTATAGTCGAATAAGCCTTCTTTTCATGCTTAGGAAGAGTTGTTGTTCCAAATAGACTAGGGAAATCAATTCTAATTTGGAAACCTTTTGTGTTCCCTCTAGCTTTTCCTTGTTTTAGTTGGATAAAAATAATGATTCTTTCCTTTTTAGTTGCTGAAATAATTAGTTTCCATCCTAGACTAAGAGAATCATTAAATAATTCTCCCTATCTTAGGAAACAAATTTTTCGCCCATTTGTTTCCTTGGTAGACTAGGAAACTTCTTCTTTTGAATGATAAGAATCCTCTCTCATTAAGGATCAGATCTGGCCAAATTACCTTGCACAAAATAGGAGAACAAGTGTTTACTTTTAATCCTTGTAACATTAGGAAAAATAAGCCCAAATAAGGCTGACTTTTGGGTTGAACACATCAGCCCTTATTAAGACTTGGACTAGGCTCTTCTTGTATTTGGATTAGATGAATTAGAGGCAGTCCTTCAAGCTCCTTTGGCACCCCAAACTCTTCTATGTCCATCTTGACCCATATGTTTTGAACAAGCCCATTCAATGCCTTTTTAAGTTTCTTTGCTCAAGTTCTTGTAATTGGTCCACTTAGCCACCGCCAATGGATCTTTGATGTGATTAAGATTGGTGTTGGGCTAGTCCTCATCAGTATGTAGGCTAGAACTTTGAATTTATATTATTTTTAAGATTGAATATATATTTAGTATGCATGCTCGAATTGTATTTGTGTTGAAAGCATGTTTGCCATGAGTTTTTATTTTGCATGCTTGTAGATTTAAACTTGTATGAACCTTAGGCTTTCCTTTAATATCTTTTATGTTTCGAATGCTTTTGTTACAATAAACTAAACATCCTTTTTTGTTAGTCTAATACAATTAAATCTTTGAAAAATAATCTTAAAGCTTTATTTTTTTTAATTAAACTTTGTTTAGTTTATCTAGTGGAGAAAAAAAAACAATATAGATTACATGTTTAAAAGGTTTTTAGCATCTTTAAAATTTAAGTCATATATAGATTTAGTTTTAATTCTATATGTTAAAAAACCTATAACTGTTTGGTTTTTTTTATATATATAGCTTTATGATTTTGTTCTCTTTTTTAATTTTAGAAGGTTGTTATATATCTTAGTTTTAAATTTATAGTTTTCTTCTAAAATTATTTTTTTATGCAATTTGAATGTTTTAATGCATGCCATGTCTTATAGACTTATATTTTCAGCAAGTGAATTATTATTTTGTTTATGATATTTTATGCTATTTTTCTTATATGATCATGTTTTTGCTTAATATTCTTAAACATTTTATAATGATATGATGCATGTTAAAAGGAATTTAAGCTTTTAAGAGGTGACAACAAAAGATGTTGTTCTATTTTGACCACCTAGAACTGGTAAAGTTTTTGATCGAGGAAGTGCTAAAATCATTCAAAAATTAATTTGACCCTACGATTGTAGCAACAGTGGATGAATGGAATCATATTGACTTCATGTGCAAAAACTACAACGTGAATGAGTTGGACAATACACTATATGATTTGTATAATTTAATAAATAGTGCAAAAGCACCATGAGAAGCTTTAGACAAAAATTACAAAGCTGAAGATGTCGGTATAAAGACATTCATAGTCAGTAAATTTATAGATTTCAAAGTGGTTGATTCTTGGCATTCTTGTCTTCCATCATTGGGCTCATGCATTTTTTTTTAGGCTTGCTTCAGGTTCCTTGCACTTATCTTATTTATTTTACACACACACACACACTGAAGGTATTTCTCTAAGTGAGTCTTTTCAAGTGGCTATAATCATTGAAAAATTACCACTAATCTCGGAAAGATTTCAAGAACTATTTTAAAGCATAAATGCAAGGAAATGAGAATTGAAGATCTGATTTTAAGATTGAGGAGAAAAGAGGATAATAAATTATCGGGAAGGAGAGCCATCTCTTCTAGTTTCCTAAAAGAAGATATTATGGAATAAGCGGTAAAGTCCCACAACAAAAATCAAAATAAAAAGCTTGTTGTGAAAGAAAAATGAATTGTCAATAAGTTCAATGACAGGTGTTTTATCTGCAACAAGACTAGGCATCTGGCCCAAGTTTTAAAAAATAAGGTTCAACAAGAAAACTCTAAAAGAAGCATTGCTCAACCCAATGTTATCGAGGTTGATCACCTTACAAATAATGTTTCAGAAATGAACCTATTTGTAGTTATTTCTAATAAATACCCTAGATCCCATAAAAAAGATAGAAACAACTCAAAAGGCTAAAATCAGATTGAAGATAAAACACGACACAATGATTACCTGAATCAAGACACCAAAGTTCTTGAATGAAAGATCCCCAACTCGTTGATTATAAAGAATAAAAAACTGAAGATATAAGATAGAATGCCATAAAGACAATTAATCTTTGATAAGTTCAAGATAGTTCAATAAAGAATGAATAGGCATGTGCAATCCTCGCACAAGCACACAAAGTATTATTCTAAAAGCAAAGCCTACAAAAAACCTAAATACAAGTTAAATAACCTTATTTATAATAGGTAAACACATCCTAAAAAAGGATGGGAAAATAACAAAATATTTCTAAATAAAATAGAAAAAAGAATCATAAATTAACTAGAAAACTAATGTGAATTTCACATTGTGACTTATGATTTTTATCGCAAGGCCTTCTCGATGTCTGATTTCCATGCAATTTTAAGTCTATAGAAAACAAGACATTTAGAATCTTTTATCAAAATTTTAGCCCAATACAACTGTCAGATCAAAAGTTATGTTTGTTAGCATAAAATAATCCGTTAGGAAAAATATGCCCAAAACCCGTCTAATGTCTTAGAATAATAAGGATTATTATTGCATAAATCCTTGCAAAATAAAAACTGTTACTTATTTGATATTCCTGGAAGGTAAGTAATCTTTGTAAAATAAAGATTCTACATGTAATAAAATCCTTGCCTTGTAAGATTCCAAAAATCATATTGAAAACAATTCTTTTTTTGAATTTCCTTGTTTGCTTATAAATTTCAATCATAATTTCAAATATATTGTTCTCTCTCATCTGGATGAGTTACTGGGCTTACTAAGTACGGATGGAAAGCTTAATGTTTAGTTTTTAGCTCAATAAGAATTGCAGCAAATTTCCACAAGTAGCTTCAGATATAGCCCGAATAGCACACAAAGGTCTAGTCTGATATATATGCAATGTGTTAACACAAACATCTAAAATAAGCCCAATCAATTCCTCTTAGATCCTCCTAGTTTTAAATCTTGTAACCTAATTGGTACCTTTAATGAATCTGACGTGAACCTCGTGATCATATGGCCACACAACCCGTAATAAAAATTGAGATCTGATCTCGAAAAGCCAAAATAGGTGTGATAGAAGTGCAACACAATGAAAACTTATCCTAAGGCACCGGCACTATTGGAATGAAGTCGAATGACGTTATAGAACCAGTTAATCTTTGATAAGTTAGATTCAGTTCGTTCAAGAAACAAAGAATGCAAGGATCTCTCTCACGTATTAAGACTTTGGAATCTTGTTGGTATCAGTTGGCACCAACTGATGTGATCCTCATGATCATGTGGTCACGCAACCCACACTCAAGATAAAGATTTAATGATGGAAAGCTGAAAGAAGCATGATGGGAGTGCAATACAATAGAAACTTGCCCCAATGCAATTGAGCATAACTCCGTATTAAACTGTTGGATCAAGCTAAAACTTTACCAGAAGATACCAGAGTTATTTTTTTATGTTGGGTAAAATTTCAAGTGAATTGAAATTCAGGAAGGACTTGCGATATAGATTAGAATAGACTGTATGAATTTTGTTATTCATTTCCTTTTGATTTATGGACTTTCTATTTAGAAAGGATCCTTTTCCTAATGGTAAACTTCAACTTCTTAATTCCATCCTCTTCTATTCAGGTGTATTGGTCTTCTCTTTTTATTCTACCTAAGGCAACATAGTGAAAATCACCTCTTTATTGAGGTTTTTTTTATGGAAGGGTTGTGATCTTTCTTCTGGTAATGTAAAAGTTGCTTGTAATATAGTATGTCTGCCATGTTAAATCATGTTTGTTCTCTTCATAATAGTCATTGATCGTTTGAATAAGATTTGAAACTCTTTTCAAATCTTATTCCACCTTGGCCAAAGATTTCTCAGTCAATATTATTTGAGAACATATAAAACATTTTTTCTAATTCACCTAGTGATGCGAACCTGTTGATCACGAGATCAAGCAGCCCACACACAAAGACATCAATTCCCTGAAAGCTAAGTAAATCAGGTTTGATAGGAGTGTGACACAAAGATAACTTGTACCTTGGCACCAGCACTATTGGAAACGAAAACCCTCACTCAACGAATATTGATTGACAAACGAGAAGTATAAGGATGACGCCACGAAGCCAGTTGTTCTTCGATAAGTCGTTTTCAGTGCTTTAGAGGACCAAGGAAGGGGGATTATCCCACCAACACACACATACAAAGTGCGGCAAATAAGAAGTTTTATTAATCTGAATTGTCTAACTTATATGTCTGGTTATGCAGGTTTATACTAACTCTAGAATTAAATAAACCCTAATGGACCACCCTTGGGTGGACTTAAATGAAGCCCACTTACAATTGACCCAAATAAGTAATAATAACCTAAAGACTAAGAAGAAAATAATAAAAATCTGAAAATTACCATCCTAAATATGCTAGAATCAGATTTGTCACCATTCAAAAGTTCCAAATAGACTAGGAAATATGATCTGAAGGTAGAATTAGTTATAAAGTCTTCTTTCCATATTGTAGCTAGGATTAATAGGAAGTCCTAGAAAAGGATTCTGAAACATTTATGAATTCTTGCCACTTGGAAAGTATATACAGCCCATTAAAGATCCTCGTAGAACTAGAAGATTCCCAAAACAAGTTGCCACATCCTTGTAGAAAAAGAATCCTAGCCAAATAGGAAGTCCACAAGTCAAAAGGAAGTAAATAACAAAATTCATACAGCCTTTGATTAGCAGTGTTGCTATGCCTTCTCAAACCCCGACTGACCTGCAATTTTAACCCAAGGTAGGACAACATATCAGGAGACTCGACATAAAATTTCAGCCTGATCTATTAGTTGGATTGAGAATTATGACTGTTGCCGTGAAACTAGACAATTGTGCATTTTACGTCAAAATCCGCATCAGATTGTTTTTTTATTGCCCAGATTGTATCATTCCCTCTCTCTTTAAGATGATTCGTCCTCGAATCATTAACAGGGATAAAGGAAAAAGTTTTAGCATTTTTTTGAAGCATTTGGAGTTCTTTTCTTGCCAACAACTTTGGATGAAGGTAGCAGCCCTTTTGTCTATCGTCATTGCGGTGTTTTTGCTCCTCTCTTTCTGAAGATTGCTGGGGACTAATGCCGTTAACACATCAAGTTCTTGCTGCATCTCCCCTAGAATATGCCATAGACTCTTGGTTTCTTTTTTTAGAATACTAATCTCTTTATTTCTCTCCCTTTGATACCACCTCTCATTTTGAATCCTCCTCTTCTTTTGCCATAATATCTTGTCAGAATACATGAAAATTGTAATACTTTCTTTAAATTTTTTTATATCAGAACCTAAAACGAAAGCTAATGACAATAAAGAAAGTAAGAAGACACTGAGGACTGAAAATTGGCAAAAAATTACATGGACTTTCAATTGACGAACGTAACAAACCCCTTTAGATCCAAAAAAGGACCCTGAACCAACCGACTTCCAAATGGTCTGAAATTTCATATTTAAAGCGAATTCACGCCAGAAAACCAGAATATAAAGTTTGATTTAATTCCAAATTGATTTGGTATATAGACACGAAACTAACGCAAATCAACCCCTTTAAAACCTGAAGTTGGAACCTAAACCAAACGATATCCAAATGTGTTGAAATTGATCTATTCTGCGATTTCACCCTAAATAACTAGAATATCAATTTTGACATAATTACAATATGGTTTGATAAGTGGACGCAAAACAGAAGCCAAACAAATCCCTTTGTCCTAAATAACGATTTCTGATTATTTTTTTTACTATAAAAAGAAATTCTGGAAAGAAAGAATAATATGACACCCCTTTTTTTTAATCCCAAAAGACTCAATTCAACGCAACTAATCAAGAATAACATAGGAAGAAGACAATCTGACTGAAACTGATTTTCAACAAGATCAGACCCGAAACAAAAACACAAAGAAAAATTGACGCGGAAGGTAAAAAATAAAATACAAGAAATAAAAATATATAACCTGATTATTGGAGCCAAGCTCTGATACCAAATGATACGAACCTCGTGATCACGTGGTCACACAACCCACATGCAAAGACATCAATTCCTGTAAAGCCAAGTAAATCAAGTTTGATAGAAGGGTGACATAAAGATAACTTGTACCTAGGCACCAACACTATTGGAAACAGAAACCCCCACCCAACAAATATAAGGATGATGCCATGAAGTCAATTGTTTTTCGATAAGCTATTTTTCAGTTCTTTATAAAACCAAAGAAGGGAGAGTATATCACCAACACACACAAAGCGCGGCAAACAAAAAGTTTTATTAATCTAAATTGTCTGACTTAGATGTCTGGTTATGCCTTTATTTATACTAACTCTAAACTTAAAAAAACCCTAATGGATTCAGAGGTGGTTTTCTTATGGTTCTCCAAGAGTTGTGTTTCTGCGGCAAAAATTGAATGATTCTTCAAATTTCAATTAATCCCTCTCTCTTTTCTTTTGTTTTTCTTTTTAATATACTGATATGATTAGAGACAGTAACAAGATGAAATATAACCTTTTTTTTTTGCTTAGATGACGCAGACACGAAGAACAAGAAGATGGACGCAAACACTAAAAAACTTAAAGGAACAAAAAAAAACAAAAATAACAGAAGGATATGACCTTGTTTTGGAGCCTAGCTCTGATACCAACTGATGCAAACCTCGTGATCACGTGATCATGCAACACACACAATCAAGATTGAGATTTGATCTCAAAAAGCCGAAATAGGTCTGATAGGAGTGTGACACCATGGAAACCTGCCCCAAGGCACCAACACTATTGGAATGAGTAGAATGATGCCACGAAGCCAATTAATCTTCGATAAGTCAGATTCAGTTCGTTCAAGAACTGAAGAATGCAAGAATCACTCTCACACGTTAAAACTGAAAAATCTGGAAGTAATAATCATCAAAGCTGCCGAAATTTTGGTTACATGAGTTTAAATAGTTCTTGAAAAATTTAACCCTAATGGACCCCTTATGTGGACTTATATGAAGTCCACTCAAAACTGACCCAAAACCCTAAATTGAAAAGCCCATAACTTAATCCAAACAAGCCTTAGATCCTAGCTTTTCACAAACTATTAATTAAGCCCAAACAAGCCTTGGGTTGTAGCTAACAAAATAAAATAAAGCTCCTAATATTAAATCCATGTTCTGCCATGAGAAGAAAAGAATGAAGTAAAATATTACAGAACTGATTCAAGGCTTATTTATAGCATTCTATGCAGCCCCTTAATCCAAGAAACAAAAGGAAAAGATAGCCACCCATGTTGTTTTCAAGTTGTAATAGGATTCTTTTGTTTTCTTTGATGTCCTCACTTCATGGACCAAATAAGGTTGTATTGGACCTCTTTTGCACATGGATAAGATGTACTAGGGTCTCCTCTTGATATTCCAATGGACATTTCAATTCTGACTTGGTTGAAACCTTCAAAACCAATGCATTCAATGCCTCTTTCAATGTCTTTGTCTTGGACCAAGTCATTGGACCATTTGGAACATGTAATGGGTCCTTGCTGGTGTTTCTGGGCTGGTCCACATCAAGATCCTTGTAGAACTAGTAGATTCCCAAAACAAGTTGTCGCATAGAAAGTCCATAAGTCAAAAGGAAGTAAATAAAAAAATTCGTACAGCCTATGTTTAACCTCAGGTAGGAAAACTTGCCAGGAAACTTCACGTAAAATTTCAGGTCAATCCAACGGTCAGATTGGAAATTATGACTATTGCCGTGAAACTGAATAGTTGTGTATTTTGCGTCAGAATCTGCATTTGATTGTTTTTTTGTTGCCGGATTGTATCAACATCCAAAGTCTTAGAAATTTCAAAATGCCCCATTAAACCACCCCATGAGCTTCCCTTACAAGTAATTAACGCAATGTACAATTAGGCACACACAATTTATTTTTCTTAAACAAAATTCCATCATGCCTGAAAAACCTATCCTTAGCCGAAACTTTGCACTCATCATGTATATAACCAAAAGCATTATCATCAAGATACAAATCTTTAATATACTCAAATCCTAATAATTTAGTATCAGAATATTAAGAAGAATATAACTTCACGACAAAGCATCTGCAACCATATTTTCCTGACCTTGCTTGTATTTAATCATATATGGGAAAGTTTCAATAAATTCAATCCACTTGGCATGTCGCCTATTTATCTTACCTTGACCCTTCAATAGTTTTAATGACTGGTGATCAGTATGTTTAACAAACTCTCTGGGCCATAGATAATGTTGCTAAGTTTCCAATGCTCTCACTAATGCATACAACTATTTGTCATAAGTGGGATAGTTAAGAGCTGCACCATTGAGTTTCTCACTAAAATAAGCAATGAATCGTTTCTCTTACATTAGAATAGCTCCACTACCTATTCCTAAAGCATCACATTCAATCTCAAAAGTTTTATTAAAATCAGGTAAAGATAGTAATGGTGTCGAAATTAACTTTGATTTTAACAAGCTAAAAGCACTTTCTCGTTCTTCACCCCACTTGAACCCTACGGATTTCTTAATGATTTCAGTTAATGGAGAGGCTATCGTACTAAAGTCTTTAACAAATCTCCTAAAAAACTAGTCAAACCATGAAAACTTCTAACTTCTGTTATTGATTTTAGTGTAGGCCATTCTTGAATAGCCTTAACCTTAGCCTCATCCATCTCTATACCTTTTGAACTAACAACATGTAACAACCCCGATTTCCTACATCTTTTTCCACGATACAATGGAAAATTTCAGGTAATTTTTTTATATACAGGTTAAATCAAAATTTCGACAGTCTCCCCTCTACTGGGAGGTCCCAAGTTATCGACAAAATTATATTACACTTCCAAATTTATTTCACATCCCGATCTAATCATCCTGGATCTCACCCTAACCCAACTCATCATCATCAACACAACACATCTTATTCAATAACATCATATAATGTAATTCAAGTAAAAGAATCGATTTCAACTATAAACATGCATTGTTAAATTGGTACTTAGAGTTACAAACATTAGATTAAAGTCATACATTCAAATTTACGGATTAATATTACATTTCAAGTTTTAGGAGACAAGACTCTTAATTTATAAATAATTACATGGTCAA
>Ga0307517_10008171_pt1 | contig 15051 bp, 7 predicted proteins | sample 23_EM_MG_FD_194515 | JGI IMG/M metagenome (GOLD analysis project Ga0307517, IMG submission 194515) | Populus trichocarpa ectomycorrhiza microbial communities from riparian zone in the Pacific Northwest, United States - 23_EM | ecosystem: Host-associated > Plants > Roots > Unclassified | place...
CTTTCCTATTTTTTTCTTTTTTTTTTCATTTATTTTTTCTTTTTTTTCCAAAATTATTTTTATTGATTTTACTTTTTAAATATTGACCTGGTTAAAATTTTTGCTTTGTAATTTTTTTCTTTAAAACACTGTGGATTGTTGCGATGTTTTTCCACATAGTTTTTCTATTTTATTTCTTTATTTTTCAAAATTATATTTGTCGATTTTTTTTAATATTGAGCCGATTGAGAATTTAGTTTTGTAATTTTTTTTCTTTAAAAAATTGTTGATTGCTACAGTGTTTCTCCGCATGGTTTTTTTTATGATTTTCTCCGAAATTATCTTTTTTTTATTTTATTTTTTAATATTGAGCTGGTTAAAAATTACAGTTACAATATGTGAGGAAAATATTGTAACTTTCCTCAAAAATTACTGTTGATTGCTACAATGTTTTTTCCCCACATGGTTTTTTTTTTCTGTTTTTGTTATGTTTTTCCCTAAAATTATCTTTGTCAATTTTATTTTTTAAATAGTAAGCTGATTAAGAATTACAATTACAAGTAAATACAAGTTTTTCCTCACAAAACACTATGGATTGATACAGTTTTTCCTCACATGGTTTTTTTCCAGTTTCTTTTGTGTTTTCTTTTTTTGTGATATTTTTTTTCAAAATTATCTTCGTCGATTTTTTTTTTTAATATTGAGTTGGTTAGAATTTAACTTTGTAATAAAGCTTAATCATGTGGGGAAAGCATTGTAGCTTTGCTCATAAAACATTATGGATTGCTACAGTGTCTCTCCGCATAGTTTTTTTTTGTTATAATTTTTTTCAAATTATCTTTTTCAATTTTATTATTTTAATATTGAGTTGTTTATGAATTACAATTACAGGTCATTACAAATAAGGCCAAATCATGTGGGGAAGCACTGTAGCTTTCATCATAAAACACTGTGAATTGCTACAGTGTTTTCCAACATGATTTTTTTTTTTGTGTTTGTTTTGTTATTTTTTTTCTAAAATTGTCCCTGTCAAATTTTTTTTTTAATATTGAGCTGATTAAGAATTTAGCTTTGTAATTTTTTTTCTTTAAAACACTGTGAATTCTTGCAGTGTTTTCCCATGTGATTTTTTTATGATTTTTTTCATAATTATCTTTGTCAATTTTTTTTTAATATTGAGTTGGTTAAGAATTATAATTACAATAAAGCTAAATCACACGAGGAAAGCGTTGTAGTTTTTCCCACAAAACACTGTGGATTGTTACAATATTTCTCTAAATGGTTTTTTAGTTTATTTTATTGGAAAAAGCGCTATAGTTTTCCTCACAAAATATTGTTAATTGCTGCAATATTTTTTCTCATGGGTTTTTTTCCTTCCAAAATTATATTTGTTGGTTTTTTTTTTAAATATTAAATTGGTAGAGAATTTAGCTTTGTAATTTTTTTTGCTTTTTATTAACTGAAAAGCTAAATCACGTGGTGAAAGCACTGTATCCTTCTTCACAAAACACTGTAGATTGCTACAAATCATTTTGTTTAGTCTCTAAGTTTTTGATCACCAACATAACTTTTTTTTTTGTCATGAAATATTTGCTCCATCATATCTTTAATTTCTATTACTTATCTAGCGCTGATTTATAATTATAACACTATCAAATATATTTGTTTTATAAGCCTGTGGCAGCACGCGGGCATATCATCTTGTGTCTTTCTCAAATTTGAATGATCCTATGATCAAAATACAGAACGAGAAAGCCCGAGGGGAAGATATTGGGTTCTCTTAGCATGGCTTTTTAGCAAAAGGTTGGGCCTAATTCAAAAACATTTCCAAGACCCCAGGCTGCAAGACATCCGAATTCGACGGGCTAAACCTGGGTCCATCCTTTTCTAGGTCACAACATTTTCTTTACCTAAAATGTTTTTGACCCACTAGTCTCATTCTGTGGCTGTTAAGAAACGTGTTTAAAATTGTTTTTTAAAATTATTTTTTTATTTAAAAATATATTATAATAATATTATTTTATTTTTAAAATTTAATTTTGGTTTTAACACATTAAAATAATTAAAAAATATAAAAAATAATTAATTCAAAATTAATAAAGTTTTTCAAAAATTAAAAAAGACCTGTATCGGAAACGAAACATAACAGAAACATAACAAAAGAAAGACAGCTTACGGGCACAGCCGCCGAGGCAGAGGTGGGTTTTGCTCTTTGGCGCACAACATTCCTATACCACACTTTCACTTCCTCCCCTCCTCCATCAAGCTGCCGCTGCTTCTTTCAATCATTGTTTTCGCACTCTCTCCCTGTGAAACCTGCAGACGAACAATCTTTCAATGGCGCTTCGTTTCGAGGTTTGACTCTAATTTTCATGTGCCGCCTTTTCCTTTAATTTCTTCGTATTCATCACACGCCATCACAATGTGAATGAACTAGTGCTCTCCCAAGCTTGAAGGAATAAGTCTCCCCAGTACTTATCTGGTGTTTTTATTATATCGAAGGATACATCATGCTTTTTTACTTGACTTAAAAATTGATCAAGAATGAAAACCAGTTTTAACGAGAGAGTGTTTAACCTGGAAAGATTTTTGTTTTTTTCTCTGCATATTTCACGTGCCTTTTTTTCTTTCCTTTTTTGGATATCAAGTTAGAATAAAATGTTTATTATTTTACTCTCAGGGTGGGATTTAAATGCTAGATTTGATATTTATTTTGTACTATTGTCTCTCTCTCTCTCTCTTTTAGGTTCTTGGGAGGTTTAATCGTGCTCGCGCTGCTCGTCTGACGCTTCCTCACTTTGTATGCCAGACTCCTCTGTTTATGCCTGTGGGCACACAAGGTTAGACTTCCTTTATCTATCCTTAATGTTCTGATTGTGTTTTAAATTCCATGGCATTTAGAACACACTGGTGATCTACCTGGTTGCAGGGACAATTAAGGGTTTGACCACTAACCAGCTTGAAGAAATTGGCTGTCAAATAATTCTGGGAAATACATATCATTTGGCGCTTCGTCCTACGTCCGAGCTTATTGATGAATTAGGGGGTCTTCATAAATTTATGAACTGGCCTAGAGCTATGCTTACAGACTCCGGTGGCTTCCAGATGGTTTGTTTATTGATTATAAGATCATGATGAGTGGACACTATGATTTTTTTGTTGTGGTATCTGCCATACCGTAGACCATACACGAGCTTAGGATTCTTGCATCTGAAAATATTTACCACAGATTTTGAATCAAAGTGTATCTGTTTCATGTTATTGAGTTGTAGCTTTTTGGTGCTTGCTTTATTGAGTTGTAGCTTTTTGGTGCTCGCTTCTTTCTCAGTTGGTTCGGTCCAACAGTTTCATGGGTTAACTAACATGTATGAATTTTCAGGTATCCTTGTTGCATTTAGCAGATATCACTGAAAAGGGCGTTACGTTTCAGGTTTGTACTTGTTATTTGATAAAAAAGTGAAATTTGGTTAATCTGGTTTGTTCTTAACTATGATGATTTGCTTGATGAAATACTGGTAATGATAGTCACTCACCACTGCTTGTGTTTAAGGATTGAACTCAATGACTTTCCCTCTCTGCAGATAATATGCTTGATTGATTAAATTTATAGTTTAAACCTACAAATGTGACTGTGCCATTATATATAAGAATTGTTAGATTATGTTGTCAAATGTTTGGTATGATAATTTCTAAAATGCGAAACACACTCTTGGGACACATCGAGAGTTGATCTTCTGCATCTAATACTCCTCCCTGTTCTCATGTCTGTCCCATCTTGTTTTACCCACTCACGTTCAAATTATAAATGTGCATGCATAATCAATTTGATAAACAGTTATGTTTTCTTTTTTAATCTTCCATTTTTTCTTATTGTTTCTCTTATTCTACACAATAACTGGAGTACACTGCTGTTTTGGTGTTGTTTAACCAAGGCTTCATTTTCTTAGTTCAGTCACCAGTTGATGGAAAGCCTATGCTTCTAACACCTGAGGAATCGATTCAAATCCAAGTAAGAATTCTTCTTTTTATATTTTCCTCATGTTCCCAGTTGTTTAATATCATTCAATCCATTTCTAAGTTTTTCAATACTCCATCTTATGCTTCTTTTACCTTTCTTATCGTTTTTTTTTTTTGCAGAACAGAATTGGAGCAGATATTATTATGGCTCTTGACGATGTAGTAAAAACCACCATTACTGGTCCACGGATTGAGGAGGCCATGTATCGCACTCTTCGATGGATAGACAGATGTATAGCAGGTAATTTCATTTAATGCTAAATGCCACTAAAGAAATTTGGATGCAAATTAAAACGAACCATATGTCTAATTTGACATCTCATTAACTCAAGCTTAAACCAAACATTCTCTGCAATACAAGTATGACCAACCTATGGTTGTTTTGTTGGAAGAGAGTCAGCCTTATTTTAACTTCCAGGTTAGTTTAACTAGTCAAATATGCTCTTTTTGAAGGGCTAGTTTAATAATCTTGAATTTATTAGATTATAGTGCCAGGTCCTTTGATTGGTAAAAGTGAAAATGAGACTTAAACAGCCCTATCCTCCCCCTTTACAATTTTATTAAAGCCCTTAGCCCAACAGATCAGCTTCCTGTTTTCCTGAATGCTTGGTCTTCCAATCGTAACTTCCAGATGATCTCCATTGACCACCCCTTCTTTTTTCCATCTCACTATTAATGGTTTTGATTGATTTTCTGATCTGCATTGGTTTCTCCAAACAGCTCACAAGAAACCAAATGAGCAAAATTTATTTGGTATTGTTCAAGGTGGTTTGGATCCTGTACTAAGGTGAATTTACTTAAACTGCACTCTTCTTTTATTACCTTATTGCTTGATGTGTATTTAATTTTTTTGTTGTTGCTGTTATCACTTACCAATTGTCTGTCTAACCAAATAATCAGGGATATATGTGTTAGAGGCTTGGTGGAGCGGAATTTACCTGGGTATGTTCTTTTATTCTTTTGTAGGAGTTTATTCTGCAATTAAAGATTATGCAGACAGAATTTACTGATCTAATATCTCCATCCATTCTGGGCCTTCCTTTCTATTGCTACAGCCCTCGAGCTTGATCATTGTTTTATAGCACATGGCAACAAAGTTCAAGTGATTCCTTAGTAGATTGCATTGCAGAAAAGATAAAGCTAGGCAAATAGACGAAATGTTGTTTTCTAACATACTGCCACATAGCTTTAAATGTCAAGTTTTATCCGTTATTACTTACTACGTTAAGTAGCACCATTTTACAGACTCAGCTCTTAGTTTCTTAAATGTAGTTACTTGCCATTGTCAAATTCATCTGATTCTCTAATCATAGAATAAAAAGATATGCTCTTCGAAGCCTAAATTTCTGTGAGATAGAGCAACATGTTGTTTGTTCAGTTTCAGACCTCCTGTTACTTCATGCTTATCATTATGTCGTCACTTGTAGATGAACTTTCCTTTTCTCGTTCTTATTTAACTTCAATTTATGTTCTGATATTATTTTATAGTGATCAATCAACCTTTTTGACTGAGTTTACTTCTGTGACAGCTATGCTATTGGTGGTCTTGCAGGCGGTGAGGATAAAGATTCATTTTGGCGAGTTGTTGCTCAGTGCACTGCTTTGTTACCTGAAGATAAACCACGATATGTGATGGTAAAACCAGCTTTTGTCATTTTATCTTACATCATTTAAACTTGGTTGGTCAATGAATTGTTAGCTGCTTTGCTTTTCTAATTTGTCTATCATTAATACTTACCTGCATTATATTTCAGGGTGTTGGTTATCCACTGGACATTGTAGTTTGCAGTGCTTTAGGTGCTGACTTGTATGACTGTGTTTATCCCACTCGCACTGCTCGTTTTGGCACAGCTCTCGTACCAGAGGTGATGTTTTCTTGTTTTATCTTCTTAAAATATGTGAAGTGAACTTCAAAAAAACTGTGGAGACTAAATCTTCATATTGTTCAAGATGCTGCTGCTTTCATGTACTTTAAACCATATATTTTTATAGACTTGTTTTGTTATGGTTTCTTGCTTCAACCAACAGTTTTTTCTATTTTCTTTTGGAACTAGATTTTCCTGTCATTCAGTTATATACAGGTGATTCTGGATTAATGGGTTTGAGCATCATTTGAGTTGTGTTAATCTTTGCCCTTTCTTCATCTATCCGTGGAGGCTTGTAGCTGAACCACATAAAATTTGTTTGAGCGTTTTGTTCATCTAGATTCTTCCAAATTCTCTTGTTTTTGTTAGACCATTGTGGTGGATTTTGTTCAGCCTAGTTTTTTGAAACAAATGTAAATTGCATCTGTGTACTCTTCATGCTTTGGAGTAATATGTATCTTGCAGCTTTTTATGCAAAAATTGTTTGACTAGGGAAATGACTTCGTGTTACCACATTATGAACTTTAAATAAACATTTACTATGGACTTACTTTAATGAATCTTTTGCAGTAAATGTCGGATCTAATAAATTTAAAATTAATCCCATTTTATTGAAGCTTCTGACTTCGAAGTACTTCATGCAGGGAGTGCTGAAACTTAAACACAAAGCAATGGCCGAGGATACTCGTCCCATTGATCCAACGTGTTCTTGCATGGTATTCGAGTCATGGAACACTCATTGTCTTGAGCTGCTAGTTTAATAAATTGCTGTTACAGTATAATCTTCATTGATCTTTGTCTTCCCCTGCAGGTTTGTAAGAATTATACAAGGGCATACATCCATTGTCTTGTTACAAAAGATGCTATGGGATCGCAGCTTCTATCATATCACAATTTGCATTACATGTTGCAGGTGCGAACAAAAATAATAGTTTCTTTCTGTGAGTTTTGCTCTATCTTGTAATTGATAGTAAGATTTCTTTAAAATTGCAGCTTAGCAGAGATCTACACTCTTCAATCATTGAAGAAAGATTTCCAGAGTATGTGTGCCCTGTGCCAACAGAGTGCTTTAAAAATTATAATTTCATTATTTAATTTACGGAAGCACTTCATGCTATGGATTTGACCTTCTGTTCTATATGTTTGATACAAACTGATTTTTTATGCTCTGCCTTCTCTCTTTGCAGTTTTGTCCGTGGATTCCTGCAGAAAATGGTAATTGCTGTGTGTGAATGTTCTAGAAAAGAGAGAGGGATTAGTTGATAACTTTTAGCTGCACATTAATGATCGAAGGTTTTCTCTATGGTGTCCATGGTGAATTTGATTCATATAAAATCCATAGATATTGGATACGTGATTTTTTCTTTTGACAATTTATGGTCAAGTTAAGCTAGTCTCTGTTTTACTCACTATTTTACTTTGGTTTCTTATTTTTGGCAAAGGCAAATACGCAAAAGCCATTATTGGGGTGCCCAATTATTTTTTTCCTTTTTCACTTGATATCATCTGCTGCTTGATGCGCCACGCAAGTTTCTTACATATGCAAGTGTCAAAGCTACCATTTTGGGCTCTGGTTCTGCCAGTAAAGTAGTGGAGTCAGGTCATAATTTTGTATCTTATGTATTGAAGACGCAGCATGAAATTTATTAACGTATGACCTTTACTCCCTATATGGTTGTTGTTTTGTAGTTTCCTAAAGGTGATGTCCCTGAATGGGTCTGCAATGCCATGGAGGTCGCTGGAATCAAAATATCTTCCTGCTGTGCTCCATTTTTGTCCTCCCATGATTCAGAACTAGAAAAGGATGCACCAACCAAGAAATTTGATGACAATGAGACAGCATTTGATTACAAGTATACACCGATCAAATTTATTGATGAGGTAGCATTTAGCAATAAGAATAACAAGAAGCAAGAACTTTGATGCAGGACTTGGAAAATTTTGTTTCCTAATGAGAGATCAACATTACAAACTTTAATTTATAGGTAAAAACACAGGGCAAATTGAATTTTGTATCTCATACACCGCTTATAAATTGTACTCGTTTTGGAGATTTGTTCATTTTGCCATTTATGGTTTGTCGATCAGTTGATTTTTATGCACATTGCAAATTCGCAACACATTTTGTTTTCATTTTATTTCTTTTAAATATGCTTTATACAGTTTGATAAGGATGGATTTGCAGATCTGTCTTTTACCATTTGTTGTAGATTTAATTTCATGAACTTGAAATTGAGATTGTTTTGCTGTGTGAATTTGAGGAAGCTGTAATCAGTAGATAGATCCTGAGTTATCAGCTGTTTGCGGAATTTGCTTTGGAAAAAGAATCTGATTGCTCAAACGTCAGAGACATAGCTTGCTTTTATTGTTTTCCTTGTTAAACAGATATAATTGTGATGAAGGATATAATGAAGCATGGCTGTGAATCTGAGGAGTCTGGGAGGCAGTATCAATGCAAATCATGCCAGGAGAGGCTTCTACGAAAGGGGCAAGAAAAGTTAAATGGAGAGAGTAACAGCAGAGCTGTTTTGGTTATTCGCAGTGAATAATTCAGGAATCGTCGTTGGTCATATTTTATGGGCATCGTGAAGCTTATACAATGAAAGACAGGCAATCCGAGATAAACGTTGTCGGGTCATGTATATTTTGGCATAGATAGATGCCTTTTTTCCTATATGACTAACTGCTCAATCTTGTATTGGAAGCTGGCATCAATGAGCCATCAGTCGTACCAACCTTTTGAACAGTGACTTCCAACAAATCCTCCAATCTTCAGCACGAAAAAATTCCAGGAAATATTCCATTTTCAAACTCTCGTTGTATTAGAATAATATATAATTATCCATAAATAATTGATAGAATGATCGTAAACAAGTTTTAATCTTTTTAAAAATATAGCATAATTTTTAGTAGCAGCACTTTTGTTTTAAATAAAAAGCAGCTACGAGTGATTAACGGTAACCCAAACTTTGTAAGCACAGCCTCAATACCCAAGAAATAGTGTAATGTACTAAGATCACGTACACTGAACTTAGAACCCAAAGAATGCAATAAAGCAGTGATAGATGGAGAATCATTACCAGTAACAAAGATGTCGTCTACATAAACCAAAATATAAACCTTGATATCACCACGAACATAAATGAACAAGGAAATGTATGTATTTATCCAACAAAGCCATGCTCTGAAGAAATAAACTCAAACGTTGAAACCAAGCACGTGAAGATTGTTTTAAACCATACAAGGACTTCTGAAGTTTTCCGACAAAACCTGGATTCTCCACATCTCTGAACTCTTGGGATTGCTCCGTGAAAACAGTTTCAGTTAAAGACCTATTGAGGAAATCGTTATGGACATCTAATCTAACTGCTTGATTGACCAATCATTAGTCATAGTGTAATGGATAGGACAATCCAAATTGTTGCTAGCTTAACGACTGGACTAAACGTTTTCTCATAATCGACCCCTTCTCGTTGATGAGACCTCTTTGCTACCAACTTTGCTCTATATCTCTCTAGACTTTCATCAACTTTGGTTTTAACTTTATAAACCCACTTACACTCGATAACATGCAACTCGGGTGTTCTCAGAACCAAGGACTTGGTATCGTTGCGTTGTAACGCTCCAATCTCTTCATACATGGCTGCTCGCCACTAAGGAGACTTATTGGCTTCTGCATAAGAGCGAGCTCTATAGGTTTCGTTGTGCTTGGCATGGCAACCATGGCTGTGGATTTAAATGTGGTTTGTTAGGTCGAGGTCTGATCAAAACCATGGGGTGTGTCTTGTCTAGATTTTGTGGTGGTTGTAAAGGTTTACCAGAAGCAATATCGTACTTAGAAAAAATCAACAAACAATTGTAAACCTTCGGTGTTAGCTACAAGAGAGGAAATTCCCCCGGTGGAGAATTGGAGTGGATTGGTTGGATAATAGGCTGGAACTGGTAGATATTACATGGGCTGGGGAAGTTGGGCTGGAGTGCTGGGAGTTATATTGTGATGCTGGGTTTGTTAAAGATTCCACTGAGTGTTGTGATTGGGTATCGGGCTGGCTGGAGAAGGTGACAAAACTGGACTAGAAATTGGGCTACAAGCCTACAAGTTTCTAGATTTGAAACTACTGCAGAAGAATGCGTGCATTTTTGCCATCAAAGTTAAACAAACCTGTATCAACAATGTCAATGTACCTATGATGATGCTAAATGATAGGGACATTAGCACTTTTTAATTCATTCACGCTTAAAGGTTTCCATTCCTGCAGTGTGGCACTATTGCTCTTCCACTGCAGCATGCCAAGTGATTCCTGTTATATATGCTGCTGTGATATCACCTCCAGTAGAGTAGGATTGCTCGGCCACAGGATAACAGGACATGTTTCTGTGATCAAATAATGATCATTTCACCGTTATCATAGGCCAGAACCAATTATAGATTATGAACAGACATAGGAAGAATAAAAGGAGAGAAGAAACCACCTAGGTGGTGGCACAATGGTAAAAGTTTGGGATCAAGAGGTTTGCTTCTTCTGTAATCTCAGGTTCGAGCCATGTGGTTGCTCATATGATGGTCACTGGAGGCTTACATGGTCGTTAACTTTAGGGCCCGTGGGATTAGTCGAGGTGCGCGCAAGCTGGCCCGGACACCCACGTTAAACTAAAAAAAAAAAAAAAGAAGAAAAACTAGTTATGAACAGACAAGTGATTTATGTACCATAGGGAAATGTTTGGTTTGGTTTCAACTAAAGCTTCTAGCAGCTACCCGGTGTAAGAATAAGAATATTATTATTACAGTATGATCAAGAAATTCCATTCTCTTCACCATCTCGAGAAAGAATTGAACCTCTAGTTTGACGTTGCTCATGACTATTGCTAGATTTGATTGTAATAGCGCGCTGAAGTTCCATCAAGATCATCAAATCTAGTGTTTATAATTAAAATTGCTCAAAAGTTAGTTTGAGTCATCGATGATCTCACGTTTATGCTTTATAGAGCTAGGCTTGATTGAACATGCATGAATAAAATATTCAAGTCATATTGTTTCTATTTTCAACATATTTTGGCATAAACTTTAACATTTACAATAATATTTTGAAGAAATTGAATTGTGCACCATGTACCCATATCCCCTTCTCTTTTTTTTTCTCCAAGAATTTATATGATTTTGTCTTTGCATGGAAGTTGTAATTATTTAAAAGTGTAATATTACATGAAAATTATAACTTATTTGATTTTACTTATTACATTTTATCTTGTAGAAAAAACATACATTTCCCCATAAACATGAATCAATTGTTCATGATATTTGGGAAGATAAGGCTATGATTGTCTTGAATCGATAATTGACACGAGCTCACAAGAAATTCATGTCATATAAAAACACTAGAAATGTAATTATGGACTATATATTTTGATAAAGATCCTACTTGGATATACAATAATTACTAGAATCAAATGTTCTAAGATATTTGATCCATCCTTGAATTCCAAAAGAAATCAAAATCTATAAAGAGAAATCAGTTAACTGAAACGAATAACAAAATAAACACCCATTCTAGAAGTACAATGTCATTTGCATCGCATTGAGCTAGCATGGTAATGATTTTTTTGTTTTGTTTTGTTTTGTTTAAGATAATGAATTTAAAATTTTTATAATTATCTTTTCTATTTTTTGTTAATGTTGATAGCAATAAAAAATGAGTGGTAAAGAACTTTCATGGAGTAATATGTTTTTAACGTTGCATTAGAGTGTCAAGCAATCTGGTACCTTCATAGACAACAAGTATAAAAAAAGTAGAACTAATGGTACTTTTATTTTTTTTATATAATTTAAATAATATTTAACATTAAATGAATTTATTATCCCATGTAATTTTTTATAAGAAATTTATAGAAATAAAATGATTTCAAAGTATAGAACTCATTAGAAAAATCATCCTTCATTTGATGGAGCAACTTGGTGTGCGACTTTAGAGGAATTATAAAAGGGTAAGGTATATGGTGCATCCAGTATGTCAAAGTCTATAGTTAGTACAAGTTCTTTATCACATTCCTACTTGGTGAAGTCATCATATCCTATTTCATATTATCAGGCATTATAAAAGGAGATAAAAAAAGAAAAAAATAGACGATCATATTTCAAAGCTAAAACGGGAGATGACTTCCATAAAATAATATCTTAGAAACAACTTTAGATACCATGGTGGGACATCAAATATGGGCTAGGGTATGTCGCACCCATGGCTCCATTGAATCCACCACATGTTGCCTCACCGATACCGCCACGTATGGCTCCACAAATAATAACACTCACACGTCTCCACCAGTATATCAACATAGGTCTTGACCACTATATCAAATTCCACCTTACGTCGATCCATAATATCCTAGTTTGTTTCCATTACAAGCATCATGATTATATTTTTTTTATTGTATCGTGATTTATTTGCACTAATATAAGTTTAACTTAATTTTAAATTGTATTTTGGATTTTAAATTTTAAATTTTAAAGTAGTTTTAAATATTAATGCATGTTGTTTATACATGTTCTAATGCTTTCAAAATATCCATGAATAATTAATAAATTAATAAAAAAAAAAGTACAAAATTCATATAACCAGCAACCGTAAATTTGTATATGATGTTTTTTATTGGTGATTTCATTGTTAATTTTTTTTAGCAATGGATCTTAGTTTTATTTGCAACAGATTAGATTGTTGCTAGTAGTTCTATTTTTTTTATTTTTTTTTGACAGTGAGAGATCTGCCGTGTTTACTTTTTAAGTGTTCATCTTTCTTTTTCTCATAATAATTACTGAAAAACACCGAAAACAAAATTATTGGCACATGGCTTGGAGATTTTTGCGTAATGATGTGTTGATTAAGAAGTGAAGTCAAGGGGACAGACGTGGTAAAGACGACTAAACCTATTTTAGAGGCCATATTAGCTGCAAATTTATTTATATGATTACATAAATAATACTACTACTTTATCGTATAATTTGCAGCAATTACAGGGATGTGACAGCACTAGAAAAACACAAATAAAGATTAGAAAAAAAAAAACATGATTTCGAGTCAATTTCAAATCACATTCACATGTCACAGATAAACTGTATATAACAAGTGTGAGAGGTGAAGCAGGTTCACTGCCTCTTGGAGTTGCATCTCCTTTTCTTTAACATGATTAGACAATGATTAGCTAGAGATATGCTTTTGATTGCTATTCTTCTTTCCACAGTTCTGTCTACTTGATCAAAAGCTTCTATTTTCTTCGGTTAGGCTACAGAGTTCTCCTTTGCATCTTATCCCTTTAATTGAGAGCTTGGAGATTGAGCAAAACTAGAGAGATTCGAGGAGGGGCGCCCCTTCACCGTAAGCTAATTACCTGCTCTGTCTCTTTCTTGCTTTCAGCTATGAAGCGGTTCAATTCCTCAGATCCCCTGGCTGCTTTCATCTCCATTTCTTCTTCAAAAGGTAAACAAAACTCCACGTTAAGTCAATTTACCTGTTTTATTCACGCTTGCCCACATGTTCAAGTTTGTTTTTAATGGTTTTCGCTCTATGGGCTACCAAATGATGCCTTGGTTCTGTACAACTTTTGAGTTTTTTTTTCTCTGTCCTGTTAATATCACTAACATCTGCTATTAGTGACCTCGCTAATTCAGAAGAGAGGACTCAAAAGACCAATCAAGGCTACAGTAGAGATTTTCAATCAATGCTGGATAGTCTTGAAGAAGAAGACTACTCTGAAGCAGCCAGCCATGTAGGTGAGAAGAAACGAAGGTTGAACTTGCATCAAGTTAAGGCCCTGGAGAAGAATTTTGAGGTAGAAAACAAGCTTGAGCCAGAGAGAAAGCTGAAATTAGCTGGAGAATTAGGCCTGCAGCCACGACAAGTAGCTATTTGGTTCCAAAACCGTCGTGCCCGTTGGAAGACCAAGCAATTGGAGAGAGATTATGGCACTCTTAAGGCCAATTATGAAGCTTTAAAACTTGATTACTGTAATCTTGAACAGAAGAATGAAGTCTTGGCACAAAAGGTATTGCCTCTAGATTTGCTAATAGGCTGAGTTGGTTGGTTTTTATTCGCTGGATAATTTAGTTATTAGTTACGTTCTTTGTTGCTTGAAATTCAGGTAAAAGAATTGAAAGCAAAGTTGAGTGAAGAAAACGTTGATAGCAGTCACTCTGTTAAAGAAGAGCACCGCGTTTCAGAGTCAGACAACAACGCCTCAGTGCACAGTAAGAACCGTGATTTCAGTGAAAAAAACAATTCAAGTGCGATCACCAAAGACCACAGCAATATTTCCTCTTCGCATGAACTGATGAACTTGTTTCAGCTGTCTGATTCAAGAGTTATTTTGGGGAATATATATCAAGTATATCAACCCCATCTTATGAAACCGGAAGAGCAGAGCTTGTTTAGCACTGAGGAATCCTGTAATTTCTTTTCAGTTGATCAAGCCCCCACTCTTCATTGCTATTTTCCTGAGCACTAAAGTTGGTGTAGTTTTAAAAAGGTTCAAGTCTGCCTTCGCAAATTCTCGTTGTTTTTTAGGACTTCACTTTATGTTCTCTTCCACTGGATTTGGTGTGAATAACCATATCACAGCAACCAATGCTATTGAAGTTGCCAGGTCTTCATCTGTCAGAAATCAGCCAAAGCAATTTAAATCGCTAATAAGTAAACTCTTGATTTAGCTGTTGCATACTGCATGCCCCCACACAATAATTGGGTGCAGAAGATCTGGCATCAACCATTCTTGTGTCATTCGCTCTCTCTTGCATTTACTATCGTTTTTTATTACGAGAGTGACTAGCGGGTCAGCTGGGAAACTTTTTATCTAGACATGATTTCTGTCGTTGCTGTATGCTCTGAAAATTGAAGTCCTCTCCTCTTATTTAGTTACGAGGTGTGGTAATTTTTAAAAGTATTTTTTTATATATTTATCAACATTCCTGTTGATATATATATATCAACATTTTAAAATCATCAAAAAATACTAGAAAAATATTGATGTAATATTTTTTTAAAATAAAATATATTTTTAAAATATACATAAAAATAAAAGTCACTACCCTTTCAAAAACACCCAATTTCAATCAACCAAATTATCCTATCTGTAGGGTATTAAAGATTTTGATTATTTATAAGCAACTTTTGTGGCTGAAAACTTAAGTTAAATGTTGCATAAA
>Ga0307517_10008172_pt1 | contig 15050 bp, 12 predicted proteins | sample 23_EM_MG_FD_194515 | JGI IMG/M metagenome (GOLD analysis project Ga0307517, IMG submission 194515) | Populus trichocarpa ectomycorrhiza microbial communities from riparian zone in the Pacific Northwest, United States - 23_EM | ecosystem: Host-associated > Plants > Roots > Unclassified | place...
CACGCGGCCGTAACGCTGCTCCCGCATGGCGCTCCAGGCCGGCCTCGTGACGAAGAAGGCGCCCCTCAGGTGCACGTCCAGGACGGGATCGAGCAGGTCGGCCGTCACGTCGTCGAACGGTGCGTCCCGCAGGATGCCCGCGTTGTTGACGACGATGTCCACGCGGCCGTAGGCGTCCAGGGCGGTACGGACGACGGCCTGCCCGCCCTCGGGTGTCGCCACGCTGTTCGTGTCCGCCACCGCCTCGCCGCCCTGGTCGCGGATCTGGCGGGCGACGCTCTCGGCAGGGCCCTCGTCCGTCCCTTCTCCTGCCGTCGACCCGCCGGTGTCGTTGACCACGACATGTGCTCCGCGCGACGCCAGTAGGAGGGCGTACTCCCTGCCGAGGCCCCCGCCCGCGCCGGTGACGACCGCGACCCTTCCGTCGAATCCCAGGTCCGTCATACCTGCTCCCAGGTGATCGGCAGCCGCTCCGGACCGCGCGTGGACACACCGGACTTCCACACGACGTCCTGGAGGGACCCGGCGAGCCGCAGCCCCGGCAGCCGCGTCAGCAGGGTATGGAGCGTGACCTGGAGTTCCATGCGGGCCAGCGGGGCGCCCAGGCAGTGGTGGGCGCCGTGCCCGAAACCGATGTGGGGCGCCTCCTGGCGTGTCAGGTCGAGCGCGTCAGGGGCGGTGTAGATGGACTCGTCCCGGTTCGCGGAGGATCTGTCGACGACCACGGGCTCACCGGCGCGCACGGTCACCGCGCCGAGTCGGACGTCCTCCAGGGCGTAGCGCGGCTGCGAGCTGCCGGCCCCGGCAGGGATGTAGCGGAGCAGTTCCTCCACCGCCTGCGGCACCATGCGGAGGTCGGCGCGCAGGGCCGCCAGCTGGTCGGGATTGGTGAGCAGAACGTAGACGAAGTTGGGGATCTGCGTGGCGGTGGTCTCGTGGCCGGCGACGAGGATCGTCTCGGCCATCGTCAGCAGTTCCTCCTCTGACAGGCGGTCCTCGCTGTCGCGGGCGGCGACGAGGGCGGAGAGCAGATCGTCCTGGGGCTCCTCGCGCCGCTCGGCGGTGAGGGCGGCGACGTAGCCTCTCAGCTGCGTGCGGGCGTCGGCCACCTGCTCCTCGGTGAACTTGCTGGTGGACAGGTAGGCGTCCGCCCACTGCCGGAAGTCGCTCCGGTCCTGGAAGGGCACGCCGAGCAGTTCACACATCACGGCTATCGGCAGCGGCAGCCCGAAGGCGTGCACGAGATCCACAGGTGGCCCCTCGGCCAGCATCGCGTCAACCAGTCCGTCCGCGATCTGCTGCACGCGCGGCCGCAACGACTCGATGCGCCGCATGGTGAACGCTCTCGCCACCAGCCTGCGCAGCCGGCTGTGCTCGGGCGGGTCGAGGCTGATCATCGCCCCGGCGCCGGCGGGATAGGGGCGCGCACGGGGCTGGTCCCGGCCGACTGCGGCGGCGCGGCTGAAGCGTGGGTCCCCGAGGACGACCTTGACGTCCTCGTAGCGGGTGGCCAGCCAGGCGGGTTCGCCGTACGGGAGCCGAACCCGGCACAGGGGTTCCTCGCTGCGCAGCGCCGCATACAGAGGGTCGAGGTCCAGCTTCTCGGAGGCGAACGGATAGGTCCGGGGTTCTGTGGCGGTCATGGGTGCCTCTCGGTGCGGTCGCGGTTCACCAGGTGACGGGGAGTTCGTGGACGCCGTAGATGCTCATGTCGCCGCGGAACCTCAGCTCCTCGAAAGGAACGGCCAGTTGCAGGTTCGGCAGCCGGCGCAGCAGGGTGGGCAGCGCAATCTCCAGCTCCGCGCGGGCCAGTGTCTGGCCGATGCACTGGTGGGTGCCGTGGCCGAACGCGACGTGTCCGCGGGCGCTGCGGCCGATGTCGAAGAGGTCGGGGTCGGGGAGGAAGGCGGGATCGCGGTTGCCGGCGGGCAGGTTCACGATGAGACCTTCTCCGGCCTTGATCGGCTGGCCGCCGATGGTGACGTCCTCGACGGCCACGCGGGCGACCAGGCTGTGCACGATCGTCAGGTGGCGCAGCAGTTCCTCCACCGCGCCCGCGACCACGGCCGGGTCGTCGGTGTCCCGGATCCGCGCGAGGTCGTCGGGGTTCCTGAGCAGGAACAGGGTGCTCAGGGCGATCATGTTGGCCGTGGTCTCGTGGCCGGCGTTGAGCAGGATGTGGCCGTTCATGGCCACCGTGTCGCGGTCGATCTCCCCGTTCGCGACGTGCTCGCGCAGCAGGCGGCTGATCAGGTCGTCTCCGGGTTCCCTTTCCTTGCGCGCCACCAGGTCCCGCAAGTAGCCGAACAGGGCCATGCTCGCGGCGTTCCGCTCCTCCTGCGGTCGGTGCAGGCTCATCATGACCGACGTGTGCTGCTGGAAGAACTCGTGGTCGCCGTACGGCACTCCGAGCAGCAGCGAGATGACCAGGGACGGCACGGGCAGCGCGAAGTCGCGGACGATGTCGGCCGGCCGACCCTTGTCGATCATTCGGTCGAGGAAGTCGTCCACCATCTCCTGGATGTGCGGCCGCATGGCCTGGACCCGCTTGACGGTGAAGTCCTTGGTCAGCATGCGGCGCAGCCGGGCGTGCTCCGGGTCGTCCATCCGCGGGAAGATCGGTGGCGCACCCTCGCCACGCGCTTCCCCTTGCAGCCGGCCGACGACGTCCGCGCTGATGCGCGGGTCGGTCATGGCGGCCTTGATGTCCTCGAACCGGCTCACCACCCAGACCGTGTGGCCGTTCCACACCGCCTGCTGCAGGCCCTCCGCCGCACGCCACTTCGCGTAGTCGGCGGGCGGGTCGAAGGGACAGCGGGGAGAACGCTCACCGGGGAAGGCGGGTAGACCTGCCGCTTGGTTCGCGTCGGTCGCTGTGCTCATTGATCCTCCTGGGTCGGTTCGGACGGGTTCACACCGCTCTGGATCTGCTCCCGCAGGCCGGCCAGCCAGCGGCGTTCCGCGTCGATCCGGTCGCTTCCGTGGTCGAGCGCGAGCCGGCTCCAGTGCTCAACCCGCGCGGAGGCCAGCGCGGCGACGCGGTCCCGGTTGCGGGCCAGAATCCGGTCGCGGGCGTCGAGGACGCGGAGTTGTTCCTCGGGGCTGAGCCAGGCGAAGTTCACCAGCCGCGCATGGAACTCGCGGGACTGGTCCGCCGCGTCTTCGGGGAGCTCGGCCAGCATGTCGTGCAGGACCTCCCGTCCGACGTCGGTGATCGAGTAGACGTGCCGGGGCGGCTTGGCCTCCTGTTCCTCGGAACTGCGGAGCACGGCCTCGCCGTCGACGAACTGGCGCATCCGGGGATAGAGGGAGTTGTTCGACAACGTGTGCCCGGTGGCCGCCTCCACCTCCCTGCGCAGTTCGTATCCGTGACGCGGTCCGCGTGCCAGCTCGGCCAAAAGGAGGATGTCGATCCACATAGCGGTTACGGTAACCTAGGTCACCGTAACCTATCAATCCTCACTCGCCCGCTTGAGGCCCTTCAACCCCTGCCGCGACCTGCTCCGCAGACGAATCCACCGAGGACGAGGACGAAAACCATGCGTGTGGAAGTGGAACTCGACGAACCCAAATGCGTCGCCGCCGGTCAGTGCGTACTGGCCGCTCCGGAGGTGTTCGACCAGCGCGACGAGGACGGCGTCGCCGTCGTCCTGGACGACCGGCCCGACCCGGATCTCCTGGACGGCGTACGGGAAGCCGCGGCGCTCTGCCCAGCGGCGGCGATCCGCCTGGTGGAGCGGTGAGGCGGATCGTGGTCGTCGGTGCCTCGGCCGCGGGTCTCGCGGCGGCCGAGACACTGCGCCGGGAGGGCTACGACGGGACGCTGACCCTCATCGGTGACGAACCCCATCTGCCCTACGACCGTCCGCCGCTGTCCAAGCAGTTCCTCAGCGGGCGCTGGGAAGCCGGGCAGTTGGCCTTGCGGACCACGGCCGACCTGGGCGCTCTCGGCCTCGATCTGCGCCTCGGCGTCGCCGCGAACGGGCTGGATCCGGCCACCCGGTCGGTGCGTCTGGCGGACGGCTCGCAAGTGGCTTACGACGGACTCGTCATCGCCACCGGTGTGCGTCCCCGCCGGCTGCCCGGCAAGGACGCGCATGTGCTGCGGACGCTGGACGACGCCCTTTCCCTGAGAGACCGGCTCGGACCGGGGCGCCGGCTCGTCGTGGTCGGCGCCGGATTCCTCGGCGCGGAGGCAGCGGCCACCGCAGCCGGGCTCGGTACCGACGTCACCCTCCTCGAACCCGCGCCGGTGCCCCTGGCACACGTGGTGGGGGCCGAGGTCGGCCGGGTCCTCTCGCGGGCCCACCGGGAACGGGGTGTGGAGCTGCGTACCGGGGCCACGGTGTCGGAAGTGACCGGCGCCGGAGTGCTCCTTGCCGATGGCGAGATGGTCGAAGGCGACGAGGTCCTGGTCGCCGTCGGGTCGCGGCCCAACACCGAGTGGCTCGCCGGCAGCGGGCTCGCCCTGGGAGACGGGGTGGCGTGCGACGCGTACTGCGAGGCGGCCGCCGGGATCTACGCGGCCGGGGACGTGGCCCGCTGGTACAACCCGCTCTTCGCCACCTCGATGCGGATCGAGCACCGCACCAACGCCGCCGAGCAGGGGATGGCCGCCGCCCGCAATCTGCTCCGTCCCACAGAACGCAAGCCCTTCGCGCCGGTGCCCTACTTCTGGTCGGACCAGTACGACATGAAGATCCAGGCATACGGGTACCTGCGCGGCCACGACGAAGTCACCGTGGTGCAGGGCAACTTGGCCGAACACCGCTTCGTGGCCGCGTATCGCACCGGCGACCGCCTGACCGGCGTCCTGGCCATGGGCGTCAGACCGAAGGACTTGCGCGCCTGGCGGCAGGCACTGACCACGGGTGCGGCCTGGCACACGGTCTGCCGCGCCCCCATCACCACTGCGTAGCTGCCCGTCCCGGTTGCCCACGACGTACAAGCGACATCGGCTCTCCTGCTCCCCTCTCCCCCCACCACCGGAGGCTTGATCCATGTCCTTACCCACGCCCCTCACAGCCGAGGCCGAAGACTCCGCCGGACGACGCACGGACGTCCTGGTGACAGTTCTCGCCTTCACCGGAATCGCCGTAGCACTGGTACAGACGCTCATCATCCCGATCATCCCCCACCTTCCCGAGTACCTGCACGCCTCCGCCTCGGACGCCGCCTGGGCACTCACCGCCACCCTGCTGTGCGGCGCCGTCGCCACACCCGTGATGGGCCGGCTCGGCGACATGTACGGCAAGCGCCGCATGCTGCTCATCGGCGTCGCCATGCTGGTGGTGGGCTCCGTGATCTGCGCGCTCAGCGAATCACTGGCCCCGATGATCACCGGCCGGGCGCTGCAGGGCCTGGCGCACGGGGTCATCCCGCTCGGAGTGAGCATCCTGCGCGACGAGGTGCCCGCCGCACGCCTCCCCGTGTCCACGGCTGTGATGCTCGGCTCCCTGGGCGTCGGCGGCGCTCTGGGCCTGCCCGGTTCCGCGATGATCGCCGACGCGTTCGACTGGCACATCCTGTTCTGGACCTCCGCCGCTCTCGGCGCCCTCGCCCTCCTCCTCGTCGTACTGTTCGTGCCCGAGTCGAAGGCCCGCCCAGGCGGACGCGTCGACATCCCGGGCGCCGTGGGCATGGGCATCGGCCTGATCTGCCTGCTGTTCGTGGTCTCCAAGGGCGCCGACTGGGGCTGGAGCAGCGGCACCACCCTCGGCATCCTCGCCGTGGCCCTGATCGTCCTGCCGTTCTGGGGCTGGTTCGAACTGCGCACCCCGCAGCCCATGGTGGACCTGCGTGCCAGCGCGCACCCGCAGATCCTGTTCACCCACCTCGCCGGGGTCGCGTTCGGGTTCTCGCTGTTCGCACTCAACCTGGTGCTGCCCCAGGTGCTCCAACTTCCGAAGATCACGGGCTACGGACTGGGCGAGTCACTGGCCACGGCGGGCCTGGCCATGGCCCCGCAGGGCATGGTCATGATGGCTGTGGCCCCGCTCTCCGCCCGTGTCACCAAAACCCGGGGTCCGAAGACGACCCTGATGATCGGTGCCGTGACCGTGGGGGTGGGCTACCTCCTCATCATGGTGCTGATGTCCGCCACCTGGACGCTGATCCTGGCCTCCTGCGTCGTCGCCATGGGCGTCGGCTTCGGCTACGCAGCGCTGCCGACCCTGGTCATGAGCTCCGTGCCCGCCTCCCAGACCGCCGCGGCCACCAGCCTCAACACCCTGATGCGGTCCATCGGGACCACCACCTCCAGCGCCTTGGCCGGTGTGCTCCTCGCCCATTTGACGATCGACTTCCACGGCGTGGAGCTGCCGTCCGAGAACGGCCTGCGCGCCGTTCTGGCGCTCGGCGTCGGTGCCGCCGCCCTCGCCCTGGCCGTCGCGTCCTTCATCCCACGGCACCGACCTGATGCCGCCGTCACTCCGCCGGACGCGATTGCCGAGAAGGTCGGCCTGCGTCCTGCGGCCGACGCCGACTGATCCATCGCAGACCGATGGTCGGCGGGACCTGGCCCGCCGGTCGGTGTGGGTGGCTCCCGCGGGTTCCCAGATCGGGAACCTGCGGGATGGGCCCCGTAGTCCTGCCTCGGACCCAGCCGCAAACCCGATCATCCGACCGTCAGCCTCGGTGGCCCGTCCGGGCGGCAAACCACCCCGGACGGCAGAGTCACCGATGGTGCAGAATTGCGATCATGAAGTCACCATGAACCACTCAGCACATGATCAGACACGCGATACGCACGCTCTGCGCCGCCACCCTCATGGCCGCTCCCCTCGCCCTGACCGCGACGCCTGCACAAGCCCTGACCTCATGCACGGTCAACGGCCGTCCCGTGTCCGGTACGACCGTCACCGGTACTGCCGGCCCCGACAACATCAGCTGCGGCGCCCTTGCCGTGGGCGATAGCGTCGGCGGCTTGGGCGGGAGCGACTACATCGTCATCAACGGCATCGTTGCCGGCACCGTAGACGGCGGCGCGGGCAGCGACTCCATCACGGCCAACGCCGGTACCACGGCGACCGGCAGGATCCTCGGCGGCGCCGACGGCGACTTCATCTTCGTCGGCCCGAACGCCGGCACCGTCGACGGCGGACTCGGGTCGGACTTCTGCCGAGTCGCTTCCGGTAACCCCCCAATCAACTGCTGACCAGCAACGGGTGCCGCCTGGCCGCGGCCTTCTTCAGGAGGGCCTTACCAGACCGGTGTCGTAGGCGAAGATGACGGCCTGTACGCGGTCGCGGGCGCCGATCTTGGCCAGGATGCGGCCGATGTGCGTCTTGATGGTCGACTCGGACAGGCTCAGATCGTCGGCGATCTCACTGTTCGTCAGACCGGCCGCGATGTCGGTCAGGACCTCGCGCTCACGCTGGCTCAGCCCCGTCAGGCGCGGATCGCCGTCGGGGTCGCGCAGGGGGAGGTGCGTGGTGAAGACCTCCAGCAGGCGGCGGGTCATCGCGGGCGCGACCACCGCGTCGCCGCCCGCGACAGCCCGGATTCCCGCGAGGAGTTCGTCAGGGCGGGCGTCTTTGACCAGGAAGCCGCTCGCGCCGGCGCGCAGCGCACCGTACGCGTACTCGTCCAGGTCGAAGGTGGTGAGCACGAGCACCCGGGAGCGGCCGCCGGAGGCGACGATCCGACGTGTGGCCTCGATGCCGTCCATGCCGGGCATGCGGATGTCCATCAGCACCACGTCCGGTTGCAGCTCGGCCGTCCGGCGCACCGCCTCCGCGCCGTGTTCCGCCTCGCCGACCACGGTCGTCTCCGGGCTGCTGTTGAGCAGCATCCGGAAACCTACGCGCTGCAGCGGCTGGTCGTCGACGATCAGCACCGTGGTCACGGGCGCTCCTGAACCCGAGGCCGGCCCTGGGGAGCCGGGCGGGCATCACCGGGTTGCGGATCGGCCTTCGTCCGCACGTCGTGGTTCATGGGCAGCACGGCCCGTACGGTCCAGCCACCGGCCCTGCGCCTGGCGACCGCGCTGCCCCCCGCGAGTACGGCGCGCTCCCTCATGCCGATCAGGCCCTGACCCGTGGTGCGGCTCCCGCCCACACGGTCCGGTGTCGCCTCTCCCACCGGCGGGCCGGTGTCGTCGACCTGCACCAGGACCTCACCGGCGCGTGCGTCCGCCGTGACGGCGACACGCACGCGGGTGCGCGGTCCGGCGTGCTTGAGGCTGTTGGTCAGAGCCTCCTGGACGATCCGGTACACGGCCAGCTGGAGGCCGGCACCCAGCGAAGAGAGGTCGCCCGAGGCCGTGTAGGTCACTATCGGCCCTGCGGCCCGGATCCGCTCGCACAGAGCGGCGAGTTGGGCCGTTCCCGGCTGGGGGTGCAGCTCCGGGCCGGGGCTGTCGTCGGGCCTTTCGGCACGCAGCACGCCGAGGGTGCGGCGCAGTTCCCCCAGGGACGTACGTCCGGCCTCGGCGATCGTCCGGAGGACTTCCGGGCCCCGCTCGGGTTGCAGCTGGGCTTCGGCCGCGCCCCCGTCTGCCAGACCGACGATCACCGCCAGGCTGTGTCCCACGATGTCGTGCAGCTCGCGCGAGACCCGCGCGCGTTCGTTTGCCGCGGCCAGCAGCTCGCGTTGCTCACGCTCGATCTCCAGGGTCGCCGCCCGCTCGGCCAGCGCGGCCAGCTGTGCCCGGCGCATCCGGCCGGCCAGTCCGAGGGCCGCCGCCGCGGTGGCCGCGCACAGCACGAAGAACAGGGACACCCACGGCTGGGACGCCAGCGGCTCGACCCGGAAGGCCAGCAGCGCGCACACCGGCACCGTGGCGACCGCGACAGTCCGCAGCGAGCGCGGCGAAGCGTACCGGCCGACCCCGTAGAGGGCGATCATGAGGCTGAGGTCGCTGCGCAGCGCCAGTCCCGACGCCCACTGCACCGCGCAGACCCCGAGCACCACGCCGAAGACCGCCAGCGGGGCGCGCCGGCGCCACACCAGAGGCAGGGCCAGCGCCGCCGCGTTCGCCACGACCACCCATCCCGCCACTCCCTGCACCCCGAACAGGCCGCGCTCCTCATGATCGAGGAGGTCGGCGATCGCGGCCGCCAGGACACCGGCCGCGAGCAGCGAGTCCAGCACCTGCGGACGGGCCCGGTCCGCGGCGCGGAACCGGATCCAGCCACTGGCCAGCGGCGTGGCCCACACGGGATCGGCTACAGAGTTCATGGTGCGGCCTCAGGCAGGGTCGGTGGAGTAGGGGGATGCCGTCCGGTACGCCTGTCAGCTGTCGGAACGCTTCACACGGTACGCCGCCCCCACCAGCACCACTCCCACCCAGCCGAGCAGCACCCACAGGCCCGTACCCGGGCTCAGCATCGTACTGTCCGTGTGCAGGGTGAAGATCGACTGGCCTGCGTTGGCCGGCAGGTAGGGGGTCAGGTCCGTCTTCCAGTTGCTGGGCAGCAGGTCCAGCAGGAGCGGCATCAGCATCAGCGTGCCGACCAGCAGACAGATGCCGCCGGCCGCGGAGCGCAGCAGCATGCCCAGCCCTGCGCCCAGCACCGCCACCAGCGCCAGGTACAGCGCGGCGCCGAGCAGGCAGCGCAGCACGCCGGTGTCCGACAGGGACAGCGCGATCGGCTTGCCGGAGAGGAAGCCCGCGCCGGCCAGGAAGGAAGCGACCGCGCCTGCCACGCCTACCGCGAACACCACGCCGAAGTAGATCAGGCCCTTCGACCAGAGAACCGGCAGGCGCCGGGGCACCGCGGCGAAGGTGGAGCGGATCATGCCGGTGGTGTACTCCCCGGCCGTGGCCAGCACGCCCAGGACACCCACCACGAGCTGGGTCAGGGTGATGCCGTCCAGTGACAGCGCGACCGCGTCGTGCTGGTCCGCGTGAATCGGGTCGTACCGGTAGGCCGCCACCATGCCGATGACGACCGTGGCCAGCACGGCGAGGGCGAGCGTGATCCAGGTGGAGCGCAGCGAGAGGAATTTCGACCATTCCGAGCGCAGCACCCTTGGGAACGTCACCTTGTAGCGGTGGTTCGCGGTGGTCGTCGTAGCGGCGGGTGTCGTCTGGACGCTGGTCATGCCGCGGCGCTCCCGTTCGTGTCCGTGGTGGTGGTGCTGCGGTATTCGACGGAGTCCTGGGTCAGGGCCATGAACGCCTCTTCGAGGGAGACCGTCTGCTGGGTGAGGTCGTAGACGGCGATGCCCGCTTCGGCGGCCCGGCGTCCGATCTCGCGCGCGCTCAGCCCCGACACGTGCAGGGTCTCCGTGCCGGCCTCGCCGGTGACGGTGACATCCGGGCCGGCCACCAGCAAGCGCAGCCGGTCCGGGGCGGAGCAGACCACCTTGACGCTCTCGCCGCCCGCCTGCTCGACGAAGGACGCCACCGTTGTGTCGGCCAGCAGTTTGCCCCGGCCGACGATGACGAGGTTGGTCGCCGTCAGCGCCATCTCGCTCATCAGGTGCGAGGAGACGAAGACGGTCCGCCCCTCGGCCGCGAGGCCCTTGAGGAGGTTACGGATCCACAGGACGCCCTCCGGGTCGAGGCCGTTGACCGGCTCGTCCAGCATCACCGTCTGCGGGTCGCCCAGCAGGGCCGCGGCGATGCCCAGACGCTGCCCCATGCCCAGTGAGAAGGAACCGGCGCGCTTCTTGGCGACCTTGCCGAGACCGGCGAGCTCGATCACCTCGTCCACCCTGCGGCGGGGGATGCCATGGGTGTACGCGAGTGAGAGGAGGTGACTGTAGGCGGAGCGGCCGGGATGGACGGACCTGGCCTCCAGCAGCGCCCCGACCTCGCGCAGGGGCGCGGCGTGCTGGGCGTAGGGCTTGCCGTTGACCGTCACGTGGCCACTGGTGGGCGCGTCGAGGCCGATGATCATGCGCATGGTCGTGGACTTCCCCGCCCCGTTGGGGCCGAGGAAGCCCGTCACCACGCCCGGTTCGACGGTGAAGTCCAGGTCGTCTACAGCGGTCTTGTCGCCGTAGCGCTTGACCACATGGTGGATCTCTATCACTGGCGGGTTTCCCTCCACGATGCCTGACGGGGTGCGCCGTCGATCCCGGCGGCCCTGCCAAGAACGCTAGGCGGCCCACGACTCCCGCCGACGGCACCACGATGCCGAGCACGTGACCGTCGTTCGTACTGCGGTACTAAGCGCCGTCGTCCGGAAGTAGCACAGGGTGCACAGCGACGACCCGCCGCGGACCGCAGTCGGCTCTGGCGGACCAACGGGTTCAGGCCCGGGAACGGCACCACGACACCGGACCACCTCTCGGGCAGGCCGGTCACAGCGAACTCACTCTGTTCGCTCGTCGGCATCGGCCTCGGCTCACCGAAGTGGTGGGGGTGGAGCGGAAGCTCGCCCGCGTTGCCGAGGGGCATGACGGGGTGCAGGTCCCGGGTCCACCCCGACTCCTCAGGCCGGTCGACGAAGGTTGGGCCCCTGGGCCGGCGATGCCGGGCACGGGCCGTACGCTTCCGCCGGGGCGCAGAGGAATACCTGATCAGGGGCCCTCCCGTCCGGCGGACGGGAGGGCCCCTGCGCTTGCAGCACCTCCGATTGCACTCAGAGGGCGGGGACGTTGCCGGCGGCCGGTGCACCGGTCACCGGAACTTCGGTCAGAAGACCGGGTTCCAGCCGTCGGTGCCGGCCAGGTACTTCTGCGCGGTGTAGTCGGCGGCCTCGGAGGCGGTCATCTGCGGGGCGTTCGCCCCGGCCCCGGCCCCCAGGCCGTAGTTGCCGTACTCCTTGAACCGGGCCCACGACCAGGGGTAGTCGGTGGTCATGTCGGTCCAGGGGTGCGCGGAGGTGACGCCCGAGTGCACCGTGGTGTCGCGGACCACGGCCTGGGGCCAGGCGTCCGCCGTGTTGTGCCAGGGCCGGCCGAGGTACATCGTGTTCGCCGGCACTCCGTTGGTGAAGATCTCGCTGCCGGTGATCAGGATTCCGTACTTCTGCCGGTAGTCGGTGTTCGGCGCCAACACCGTGCCGCCGACCCAGTTGCGCATGGCGATGGTGTCCCGGTCGAACACCGCGGTGGCGTTGCCGAAGATGAAGTCGACCGAGCCCTCGATGTAGCTGCCGACGAAGTACTGGCGGTACTGGCCGGTGGCCACCGGCGCCTTGGCCAGGACGGTGTCCTGGCGGCTGATGATCCGGTCCTGGGTGAAGGTCTGCCGGTCGCCCTCGGCGGCCACCGCAACGGCCTGGGTGTCGTACGGGCCGACCTCCGGGTGGTTGGCGGGGTCGAACGTGTTCTGAATCGTGACGTTCGCGACCGTGACACCGGACGCCTTGACCGTGGCCACGGCGCTGCCCTCGGTGCCGTAGGGCAGGCCCGTCGCGGGGTTGGTCATCCCGTGGGCCCGCTCGGCCGTGATGACGACATCGTCGGCGTTGCGGGTGGAGCTCCTGATGAACAGGTTGACCTTGCTCGCCGGGACAGTGATCGTCTCGTGGTAGGTGCCCGGCCCGAGGGTGAGTATGTGCTCCTGGGTCGTGTTCGAGGGTGAGGCGTCGATCGCCGCCTGAATGGTCGGGTAGTCGCCGAAGCCATCCGGCTGCACATACGCCGACCAGTCGGTCTCGGTGAGTTTCCTGCCCTTGGTCTGGCCCGAGTGGTGGGCTGTCATGAGCACTGCCGCGAGGGCCGCCACGGTCCCGAAGGTGACGGCGCCGACCTCGATGGGTGCCGCGAGGATGGCGACACCCGCCAAGGCCGCGATCAGGAACGCCTCACTCATATTGGACCAGTCGTTCTGCTGCTCCCTGTACTGCGGGGTGAGCGTGAACGCCTGCCCCCTGCCGAACGCCGACGCCGTGTCCATCGCCTGGTTGCGGAACCGGGAGCCTTCGGCGACGGCCACGAGGATCTGAAGGATCGCCGACGCCGCGGTCCTGGTCGGGACAGAGTTACCGTCCTGGAGGTTCAGCACGGCGTTGTTGATGCTGGCGGGAGTGATCTGCATGCCGTCGCGAGTGGCTCCCTGGGCCGCCAGGGCGTTGTATCCGGCGAGGGTGTCGAACCTGGTGTTGGTGTTCTGGTCCGTGGCGCCCGGGAGCTGCACGCCGGTCTCCAGCGGGAAGAAGTTGCCGAGCGTCACCGCGCCGCCACCGGTCTCGGTGCCCTGCCGCCATCCCAGGATGTAGTTGTCCGACCTGCGCATGAACAGCCGGATGAACTCGGGCCGGTCCTCGGCGTGCAGGTCGATGAGGATGAACGTGTTCGTTCCGTTGGGGTCGGTGACGTCGACACCGGGACCGCCCCCTTCCGGGTGGACCCTGCCGATGCTGATCACCTGCCTGATGCTGTTGAGCATGGTGGCATAACCGGTCCGGGCATCGGCCGGCTCACTGCTGATCCGCCAGGTGACGTTCGCGCCCTCCGCGGCGCTCGCACTCCGCAGGACGCCCAGCGGACCGAGCAGGGTGGCGAAGATCGACACCACGACCGTGGCCACGATCCATCGGACGGTGGCCTTGCGGCTGGAGCGGCGGTGCCGGGGTGGAGGCGGCGGCTGGGGTACTCCCCGTTCGGGGAGCGCCGTGAGGTCGGTAAAGGGCATGCGCTGTCCTCCAGCTGCTCGGTGTGCCGGGTACCAGAGGTCCGGGCTGACGTGACCAAGGCTGACAACGCACACGTTGTTGCTCACCCCCTCTCATCAGGGAAATCAATTCCGCGCGGCGTCGGCTGATTAATGCTCGGCCCGTTCCATGGGTGTCATCAACGCCACATCTTGTGGGAAAACGGTGACTTCTGTTCGGTCAGAAACATATGTTTAGCGGCCTGACGAATTGGTTGCACCGCTCTGCGGTACCTGTACGGAAGCGGGTGGGGCTGTGGCGCGTCCCGAAAGACCTCTGGACCCGGCGGCCGGACCGGTGCAGCGCTTCGCTCACGACCTGAGGGAGCTGCGACAGGCCGCGGGCAACCCGTCGTACCGGACCATGGCGGACAGGGCGGGGTTCTCGGCGGCAACGTTGTCGAAGGCCGCGGCCGGCAGCAAGCTGCCCTCGCTCGCCGTCGTCGAGGCATACGTGCGCGCCTGCGGGGGTGATCCTGGCGAGTGGGGGCCGCGTTGGAAGGAAACCGAGGGCGAGGCCACAGGAGCAACGCATCAGGGCACCGGGGACGCGACGCCGCCGTACCGGGGGCTGGCCCGTTTCGAGCCGGACGACCGCGACCTGTTCTTCGGCCGGCGTCGGCTGCTGGAAGAGTTGCTGGAGCTGGTGTCCGAGCACCGGTTCGCGGTCGTGTTCGGGGCCTCCGGGAGCGGCAAGTCCTCACTGCTGCGGGCCGGGCTGATCCCCCGGCTGCGGGAGCGGATCCAAGACCTGGACTGCCCGGCGGCGCTGCGCATCCTCACCCCCGGCCCACGGCCCGCCACCACATACGGCCACCTGCTGGCCCCGGCCGAGGACGAGCCGGAGAGCTGGGTGGTGGTGGACCAGTTCGAGGAGGTCTTCACCCTGTGCCCGGACCGGGAGGAGCGAGCCCGGTTCATCGACCTGCTGCTCGCCGCCCGCGACCCGGACAGCCGGGTGAGGGTCCTGATCGCCGTGCGCGCCGACTTCCACCCCCGCTTCGCCGAGCACCGGAACCTGGTGGACGCCCTGCGCCGCGCGGCCCTCCAGGTCGGCCCGATGACGGCGGACGAGCTGCGCGAGGCGGTCGTCAAACCCGCACAGGCGGCCGGGCTGCTGGTCGAGCGGGAGCTGACCGCACGGATCGTCGAGGAAGTGCTCGACGAGCCCGGCGGCCTGCCGATGCTCTCGCACGCCCTGCTGGAGACCTGGCGGCGGCGCCGGGGCCGGACGCTGACCCTGGCCGCCTACCAGGCCGTGGGCGGGATGCGCGGCGCGATCGCGGCGACCGCGGAGGAGGTGTTCGGGCAGCTGTCGCCGGAGCAGGCCCGCACTGCCCGGCACCTGCTGCTGCGGATGGTCGAGCCCGGCCAGGGCATCCCCGACACGCGGCGCTCGCTCACCCGGGCCGAACTCCAGGAGTGGGCTGGGCCCGACGTGCCGACGGTGGTGGACCGGTTGGCCCGCGCCCGGCTGGTGACCGTCGACGAGGACGGC
>Ga0307517_10008174_pt1 | contig 15050 bp, 9 predicted proteins | sample 23_EM_MG_FD_194515 | JGI IMG/M metagenome (GOLD analysis project Ga0307517, IMG submission 194515) | Populus trichocarpa ectomycorrhiza microbial communities from riparian zone in the Pacific Northwest, United States - 23_EM | ecosystem: Host-associated > Plants > Roots > Unclassified | place...
TATTACTGCTACCAACCCTTTTTTTCATTAGCATCTCATCTCTTAGCATTATATTTCTCGCCTCATGGAACGTGAACAAGATATGTACTCCAATCTTATCTTGGATTGCTGGTTTAACCTTCTCATAGTTAGGAGGAATGAATCTCTCATGCAATAACTGCCTCATATACATCCATAATGTAATAGGATGTCTCCCTTCTCTTGACCTTGTATTTGTCTGATTGTTTACACCAGGAAGAAGATCTACCTTTCAGGTTATATACAACCAGTTTCACCATGTTATTTTCTAAGAAACCTGAGTACTCCTTAACCCTATCACATTTAGCGACCCAATCAAAGAACTCTTCTATGTCCAGATCTCTATTGAATGTTGACGTTTCTATCTTGATGCAAAAATCATGTGTTTGTTGCCGTGATCTGTCTTGGAATACTAAAGCCCTACAAACCCCATCAAATTCGTCTCTACCAACACTCTCCACATGGACAACTGGTTGTCTAAGTGGATCTTCAAGAATAGGTTTGAGATTTGGCCTACCTCGAGGCAAGTCTCCAAACAAGTTTCTCTCCTCTTCATGATCCCTGTTTGCGTTATCTATTAGCTGAGCTAGATCTGCTATGGTTTATTCCAAACGATCAAACCTTAGTTCCAAATAATCTAGTTTCTGCTTCTGAGCCCGCACAACACCCTAGAGGGCCTCCACGCTTGCATTGCAGAGTGGGTTGCCATCGTCTCCGTCCATTAAAGAGGCTAACTTGTTCCAATACCAATTGACGTGGCGTATAGCGTGATTCAAAGCTAGGGTTCTCAAGCCTTTAGGTTACAAACATAAGTTGTAGAGAAATTTAGAGAAAACACTCTAGTGTTTTATTAGAAGTCTGAATAATTGTTTTTCTCAAAATAAACTAGATATTCCTATTTATATTAGTTTTAAAATCCTTTATAGGAAATGATTTTTAATTAAAATTTTACTAATTAATAGAAGTCATTTAGCATTAGGAATTTTAAATAGTAAAATACTAATTAAAGAACAAATAATTAAAATTCAAAATTAATTAGAAAAATAATTAAAACAGTAACTTAGGTTTCATATAAGATGTTTCCAGGTTTTTTCATGAACTTCTCTTCAGGCTTGGTCTTGTCTATACGGTTCATAAATATAGTTGTAACACGCTTCACGTTAGCCTAAACCGACCTGTCATGGCTAGGCTTGGGCTTAGAAATTGGACATAAATAATTGGTTTGGGCTCAAGCATAACAAAAATGTACCGGGCCTGCCTTAGGCCAGGCCCAAACTTGGCTTGGTCTCCCCCATAGAGAGCGGTATATTACATAGATTCAATGTCTTAAGAGTTAGTAATTAAGTGAAAGAATGTGCATCTGAAAAGCTTTTCAAACCTGCACCAAACCAAACTATGGACTTGCATTCAGGTAGAACTGTCAAGAAAACTTCCTGTTCATGCTTCTGTTGCTTTCCTTCTATTCAAACTATTAACAAGGTGTATGCTTGTTGCATTACATGCTTACTGTCATTCTGGATGCTTACTTGCGTTAAGCAATTATACTTCTTTATTCAGGTATTGTTGCGCTACGGGAATAAAGAACATCTACTTGAATGGCTAGTTCCATTGCTTCAAGGAAAGATCCGCTCTGGATTTGCAATGACAGAACCACAAGTTGCATCATCGGATGCAACGAATATTGAGTGTTCCATTAGAAGGTAGTGTATATTGAAAAGGTGATGCCCATTTAAATTGAATTAGATGGGCACAAGAGTTTAAAGCTCGGTGCAAGGTTAATCATTATGTGTGATATTTATGTGATGTATGCAAATGATTTTGAGCTTCAGCTCTAATTATCTATGCCGTCATTGAACAGAGAAGGGGATTCCTACATCATTAACGGTAGGAAGTGGTGGACAAGTGGAGCAATGGATCCAAGGTGTAAAGTTCTTATAGTCATGGTTAGTTCTGGTATTTCTGGTCAGGGATTGTCAAATTACTCGTCCATTTTGTTAATAATGGGACTGGAATAACCCGCAGGGAAAAACAGACTTCACTGCTGCTAATCACAAGCAACAGTCTATGATATTGGTAGACATTCATACTCCTGGTGTACACATAAAAAGGCCACTCATGGTCTTTGGCTTCGATGATGCACCTCATGGCCATGCTGAAGTTGTTTTTGATAATGTACGTGTTCCTGCAAAGAACATTCTACTGGGAGAAGGACGTGGATTTGAGATTGCGCAGGTAAGTTGGTGCACTTAACTCAATGGATTGCATGAATTTTACACTGATTGATTTTCAGATTTGGTGTAATTGTAAAAGTTCAATCAATTTGCAAGGCACCTCGTGCTTATGATTGAAACTGTTAATAGTCAACTTTCAAAGACATATGCTCAGGATTCGAAAGTAGTATCTACTTCTAGTTTTGCAACCAGTTCTATAATAGACACAAACCAGGAGACGCTTGTGTAGAACTCTGTGAGGATTAAAAGCTGTGCTATCTATTTTTAGAAAACAGCGTGTTCACACTGCTAGCACCCTGGTTTTTACTGTGTCAGTATCAGTATATCCCTGATTTCTTGCAGGGGAGACTGGGCCCTGGAAGATTGCACCACTGCATGAGATTGATAGGTGCTGCTGAACGTGGCATGCAGATGATGGTTCAAAGGGCTCTCAGCAGAAGAGCATTTGGAAAATTAATTGCAGAGCAGGGTGCATTTCGATCAGATGTTGCCAAGGTAATTTTTTCATATGCTATTTTGTCCAATATCAATTTTTTCCAAAAAAAAAAAAAATGATCCTATTAACTTGAAGAAAATGAGAAACTGATCATTCAATCTAAAGAAAGGGAACTCCATCCATCCCCAGCAGTATTGAATTGAAAAATAGATATGGGATATTGTGTTAGAAATTTGTCTGCTGCACATGCTGCGTGCCTTTTAAGTTCCTTTCATCGAAAACTATCCGTCTAGCAGTTCTGTCGAAATTCTGATGTGTAATTTACCATCTCGTGCAGTGTCGAATAGAGCTTGAGAAGGCCAGACTATTGGTGCTTGAGGCAGCTGATCAGCTTGATCGGCTTGGAAACAAAAAAGCCCGTGGTACCATTGCGATGGCCAAGGTAATTATTGCCTTTCAATTTGAAGGGCAACTTAGTATTGTTCTCTTCACATTAAATATCCAAAACATAAATAAGAGAAATGGTTTGGTATAATAACTTGGAACAGGTAGCAGCTCCAAATATGGCACTCATGGTTCTTGACATGGCAATGCAAGTGCATGGCGCTGCTGGCTTATCATCTGACACCGTTTTAGCCCATCTTTGGGCAACTGCAAGAACACTGAGAATTGCAGATGGCCCTGATGAAGTTCACTTGGGTACTATTGCCAAGTTGGAATTACAGAGAGCTAAGCTTTAAAAGCCTCGGAGTAAAATCCCGAAAAGCAGAATTTGATCTTTTGAGTTGGAGGCGCTGTGACACAGACACAAATGTTAAAATTATTGAAACTAATCTTTTATGTTTTTGAATTATTTAATGTTAAAAATAAAAAAATATTACTTTAATAAATTTTTAAATAAAAAATATTTTAAAAAATAACTGGAATTATTATTCTAAACACCTCCTATTATATAAAAAGGTAAGGGAAAGAAAAAAAAAATACTTGTACAATACATGGGAAGTGCGAGATGAACTGAATATTGTGTTGTTGCGTGGATCAAATTATAAGAAAATGTGTTTTTTATAATCTCAAGTGTTTGTTTTGTTTAGCATAAAATATTTTATAAAAATTATGTTTGTGTTTATTTTTAAAAAATATTTTTCAGAAAATGTTTCCATGTTTTTGTTTTTTTTTAATATTTTTTAAAAAAACTAGTTAATGAAAAATATTTTATATTTAATTTTTAAAATTAATTAATTTATTAAAAATTATTTTTAACTTGTAAAATTTTATAAAATATTTTATGAAAAGTAATTTATTTATAATATTATCTAAATACTTTAACAAATATCTTTATTTTATTATCATGACCATTATTTTTATTATCATTATCATTATTATTTTTTTCACCATTATTTTCTCTTTTACCATTTCTAGGACCTATGAAAAATATTTTGCATATAAAATATTTTATACAAATAAATCCTTAATTGTTTGAAATTGTAACAATTTAATTTCATAGAAGTTTATGTGAGCATATAAAAACAATGCTAATTCAATTAATTTCATAAAACAAAACAAATATTTCTATCCAAAACTAGTCATGGATAATTATTGAATTTTCTCATTGATATTTTTCAAAACTATTTTAACAATTTTAGAGAAATTGTATATTTTAAATCACAAAAATAAGGGCATCTCTTTATTTTCTTAAGAATAAAAGACTGCAATGCATCGCTCACAATTAATCTAATAAGATTAAAGTAAAATTATAAAAAAAATAACAATATTGTGCATTTTATTGATAAATTAGAAATTATTAAATTTTTATTATTTAGATTTATGTAATTGTCACATGTATAGTTAAGAAGATCAAGGAAAAAATAAAATATTTATTTATTATTTTGGAAATTTATATTTAAAAATAATATAAATAGAGAGAGAGGTTCATGGGCGACTCAGCCTAGGAAGCAAAAGCTTGTGCGTGCTTGCCTAGGGTGGAGGTGCCAAGCCCTCCCAACAGAATGGAAACGAAAGACGCGTCGTCGCACATGTCTTTCTAATAAATGGATAGTTATCGCCTTATCGGAGAATTGATCCCCGACTTTTTAACCTGTTTTGCTCAAATCAATTCAAAATCATCCTAAGGCCCGTTTATTTATTGAAATTTTTTTTAAAAGTAAATTTTAAAAAATAAAATTCTGAGAAAGTAAATTATTTTTTGATATTTGGTAGGGTAATGAAAAATAAATTGCAAAATATTTTCCAGTGTTTGGTTATGTCATGGAAAATAAGCTGGAAAATAACTTATTAATGTTTTATTTTTTTTAAGTTTATTAATATAACGAGGAACAAATCTTACAAATTAAAAAGTTGAATGAGAATGAAATTGAAAAAAAATTATTTCATAAATTATCTCAAATAAAATAAATAATAATCAAAATAATAAAGATCAAATCTAAAAAATAAAAAAAAATGAAAAATGAAGAAATTAAAATAATAATAATTAACATTTCATAAATTATTTCAAATAAAATAAGTAACAATCAAAAGAATGAGGATCAAATTTGATAGATAAAAAAATTTAATAAAAAAATAATAAAGGAAAAGCAAATAAAAATTATAAAAATGAGGACCAAAGTTAATATAAAAATTAAATTTTAAGAGATAAAATTGAAAAATAAATATTCAAAACAAAATATATATAGCAATCAAAAGTTTGAGGACCAAATTTGATATAATCAGCAAATAATGACATTTCTAAATTTTTCACAACTTCCGAAAAGTGTTTTATGCCCAAATTTCCAGGAAAACACTTTCCTGAAAACTAAACCAAATTTTTCTTTAACTGAAAAGTGTTTTCCATTGACCAACTTTTCTAATGGCAAACAAACACAGGAAAGTTTGGAAAGTGATTTTCCAGAAAGTGAATTCCAAAAATCAAAAATAGCCTAAACTTAATTGTTTTTATATTTTAAAATATATATTAAATTTTTTTTTTTTTATCATGAAGAGTGTTTCATGCAGGGTAATCAAATCATTACGGATTAGCCCTTTGATAAGAATAGATGACAAAATGAGGATGTCCAGTGTCTTTCCTCTTATTTTTCCTCAATTTTCTCCTCTCTATGTTACTATTCCTATTGCCATTACGGTTACAATTCGTATTACTTCTTTATAATAGAATAGGATGACTTTCACTAAAGAACACCATCTATTTATTTATTTTTTGCAGAAAAATACACTTTCATCCCTCAATTCTTTGAATTTTTCATTATTTGGTTCTTGTAGTTTTATATTTTTTATGTTTTAATCCTTAAACTTTATTTTTATAATTTCTCAATTTTCAATATGAGAGAGAAAGTTATTGGAAAAAAAAAGAGTGAATTTTATCGGCCATATTCTAGCAAAAACACCTGTCAATATTGATGTCAATATGTTCGTCTTTAAGAAGAGATTTTATTGGCGGTGGTTTTGCCTTTTAACTATGTTAGAAAAAATAGATTAGAACATAAAAGTTTTTACATTTGGTTTGATTTTAGATATTTAGAGTGATTAGAGGGTTTTCTTGAGTTGAAAATGAGGTTTTTATAATATTTTTATGGATTTTTAAAGCCAAATCAAGTTGGAATTTGGGTTTTTAAGTCTAAAAACTCAGCATTGATTTCTAGCCACTTGAGGTGATAGAAATGGAGGTTTACATGGTTGTTAACTTCAGGGCCCGTAGGATTAGTTGAGATGCGCGCAAGCTGGTCCGGACACTTACGTTAAACTAAAAAAAAAAAATTATTACAGCAGATCACGCGTCTTGTGCTACAATTTTTTATATACATAAATTGAGCAAAAGATGCGTTTAAGAAAAGAAAAATGTTAGGCATGTCATCTTAGCTTTTTAAGCTTTCTATTTTAGAGGTCAGACGCGCAGCCCGACCTCCTAGCTCTATATATTTTTTAATTTAAAATGTATTTAAATTAATAATCTCAATGTATTTAAAAAAACTATCCGATTATACCATCTTTTAAAATAAAATGAGAACCGTTTATGATTGTATTTGAAATAAATTTATTAATAATTATATATGAGTGTAATATGTAACAAATTGCACATAAATATTTAATGAGAATAAAATAATTCTTTTTAATTTTTTATATAAGTTTCATGAATTAATTAATCTTTTATTTTTTTTCATTCAACCACATTAAAATTTATAAAGACATGATTATGATTTTGTTTTTGTTTTAAACTTACTTTTTAGATCATGATAAATTTTTATTTTAAAAAAATACTACTAATAAATTTTTTACCTTGTAAAATAATGATGAAATGGGAGTTTTGCCTCAATAATTTTTTTCTCCCTTCTTAGTTTAAATTATTAAAATTACTATGAATATTTATTTTAATTCCGTTGAGTTTTTATTAAAATAACGATGTTGTTAATAAAAAAGATAATTTTCATTAAAATAAAAAATGAATAAATAAATAATGGAGACTACGATTTAAGATATATATTTTCTTCTACATAATTTAAATCCTTCAAACTCTTTTAATTACTGGTTTGTAAGTGTTTATTATAGAGAAAATTGTTTAGTATTTTAGTATTTTTCTATTTCGGTGCACAATCTTTAATTTTAGTTAATTGAGTGATGAACATCTGATTATTATTATTATTATTATTATTATTATTATTATTATATTTAAGTGCACTCAATCACTTGGGTCTATTCAATGATGACATGGTCATTTTCTACTCATAGATGTCAAAAATGGGTCCTGTTTGAATTAATTGAGAAAAGATTCAAGAAAAAATAAATAAACACAAATAATAGGTGGCGGAATTTGAAGAAAAAAGAAAAGAAGAAAGGAAATACAAATACAAGTGATCGGGCAAAAGAGTTCATTTCCGGCTTGTTTAATAGGCTTTGAAGCAGGAAGAAAACCATGAGAATTCAAAGGTGTGTCATAACTTGTTCTAATAGAGTTGCATGTTCTAATAGAGTTCTAATAGAGTTGCATGTTGAATGTGTAATAGAGTTGCATGTTGAATGTGTAATCCTTATTATTATTGTTATTAGAGTGATTATTTTCGATTCAATTCAGTTTTTATTTAAAAAAAAAAAAACTAGTGTTTTTGCTTGATCATGCAAATCTTCTGTGTGTGAAATTATGCTAGAAACTTAACCATGTTTGTCTATTAATGGTATCAGGTCTATTTTTTCTTAAATGCATATTAGCCGAGGTTCAAGATAATTTATCGAGTCAACCCGAGTTTTTATAACTATACTTATTATATTATCGTTAAATTTAACATTTAATATAAATTAAAAATAAAAAAATATCACTTATTTTTTTAATTATATAAGTTTGAGAATAATATATATTAAGAGCAAGATGGATTTTTTTTATATTTTATTCTATAAAGAGATATTCAACATGTTCTGTACATCATTGGTAAACTTAATTTTATCTGTCTTCTGTTTTATCTTGTCTTCTTTGTTCTTATCATCTCTATCTTTCTTATCTCGAGACAGTAATCAAACGCTATCTAATAGTCTTGTTGTTATTTTTTAAAATCAAATATTGTATTCAACAATTCAGAACCTAAGACATACAAAAATCAAATCATAAACTCATGGCCTAAGATAAAAATGAAGTTTCAAGATCGAACTTACATGAGTATTATTATCAAATTGATATATTTTAACAAAATAGTTTATATTAAGTGTTGAAATTAATAATAGCATAATAATTCTAGTTATAAAACTCAAACTAATCCAGTAGGTCAACCTAGGACCTGATTGAAATTTATGGTGAAAATTTTTCTCATGAGATATTTTTCAATATGCATAATTCAACAATGAAAAAAAACTTTTAAATAAAAATTATTATTGTGATGCAAAATTAAATCCTATAAAAACTCGATTACATAAAATTAAGCTCATGTATATTCGAATTTGCATTCTATTGAATCCATTTTGCTTCACGTTAACATAGTAGAAAAATCCTTACAACATCAAATCCTGAAATTTATATCAAAATCACCAAATTATTGTTATTATTAAAATTCACAAGTGATAACAGAATTTGGGCTAAGACATTGGATCTATCGATCTAAGGCCTAAATCAATTTAGATTTTTTTTTTTTTTTTAAAAAAGATTCAACCATAACTAATCAAAAACTTAGGTTGACCAACAAACCAATTAAACTCCATTGACTTTTTAAATTTTTTTTTTGGTGAAATGGACATCATTTTAATTTTTCTTATAAATACCTGTGACTTGAACCTTACTCCATAATGATTTCCAAGTTAGATTTTAAAATTATAATAATAACTATTTTTATCTTTATAATCTATAGCCAAAAAATCTTGAAATATAAATATTTTTAAGAGATATTTTAATGATAAAAAATAAAAAATACTGTGATATGTTCATTATATTTTAAAAGTGCAAATTAAAAAAAAAAAAACCTCAAGAAAGAGAGGGTTTTAATGTATTCCCTTATCACATTACATTATTCATTAGAATAATGTTATTCTTCTTCTTCATTTTTTTCTTCTAATTTTTTTTTAATTTCAATTCCATTTTCAATATTAAATTTATTAGGGATTGAATTTTATAATTTTTTATAATTTATTTTTATAAGGTTATCTCAGACTCATGACCTGTACCGCGACTTTGATGGGTTGACTCGAGTTTTTTTTTTCTAATTGATTTTTTTTTAAATTTCATCTTTTAATGTTGGGTACATCAAAAAATAAACTTTATAATTTATTTTAATTTAACTTTTTTTTAGGTTATTCTGGTTTCATTTACCTAAATCACGTGTTTGTCAAGATAACTCGGACTTATTCAGGTTATTTTTTTGGATCCTATTTTTAATTGATTTTTTTAATCTCATCCTATAACATTGAGTTTATTGGAAATGAGTTTTGTAATTTATTTTGATTTGTTTTCTATGAGATTATCATGATCTCGTAACTTAGTATACAAATTGACGGGTTACTACAAAGTTGACATGAATTGATCAAATATGTTGTCTTCTCAATGTTTATTAAAAAAATCTCATCATAAATATTTATCTTGAATCAAACTATATTTTTATATGTTATTGAGATTGTTTTTGAACTCGCTAAAATAGCTAAGTCACATTGAATTAATTCTCATATAATTTTTTTTTCACTAAAAAAATATTAGCAATACCAAAATATTTTTTTATATTAAAAATAATCTAATTTACTCTAAAATTATCACAAAAACAAATATATTATTATGTCTTAGTTTCTTTTATCAATAAATGTTCTTCACTATTTTCTTGTAACCAAATGTTACCCAATAAATACAACTGAAAAGCCGAAAAAGAAAAAAATCGGAAACAAAGACAAGCGGGAAAAAAAGGCACCGAAAATTTTGAACTCACAAAACCGCTTTTGATTTTCTCACACTTTCTCTCTAATTTTCCAGGCAGCCAAACACCCTTGAATTTCCCAACCTCCCCCACTTGTGCCTTTCTTCAAATTCCCAAAACCCTAGTGCTCCAAAAAGCCCCCCAAATGAACTCTTATATAATTATTCTAAAACAATGATTAGCAACAACAAAGAAGAACCAAGCAAGTACCACACTGTACAAGCAGAGCGTGACTTAGAAGCCAATTGGGAAGTCGACCTTTCAAAAAAGCTCGAAGATTACTTGTTAAAGATTTGTTCTGGTGAAATTGCTGGAAACGAAGAGGATAGTAACGTCAATTTCGCTGAAGGTTAGGGTTTTATAGAAATTAATTGTGTTTTATTTTTAATTTTCTTGAACAGTGCAGTTGCTTTATTGCTCAAAGGTTTGAGATTTTTATTTAGATTATTTGTGTTTCTAGGGTTCTGTTGTTGAGGGATTTTAATGGGCTTTTCTTTTTGTGGCAAATGTAGCTGCTTTATTGCTTCAAGGTTCAGTTCAAGTTTATAGCAGGAAGGTTGAGTATCTATACAACTTGGTTTTGCATGCTTTGGATTTCCTTTCTCAAAAAAGGTACCTTTTATGCCTATTTTGTTGGGTTTTGATTGTTTGTCAAGTTCCTTTTCGATGCAAAATTGATTTCTTTTAAGAATTTGTGTGTAAATTACATTTTTTGTGAGTTTATTTGATAGCTAAAGGTGATTGTCATTTGGTTTTTAAATTGTAATACAGTTTAAATATAAAATTTGGTGGTTTTGTTGCTTTGAAACCTACATTTTTCAGGATAAGTATTTCATAATTTTGTTGCTGTGATTGATAGCTGTTACAAGTTCAAGGAGAGTTTGTGTATGATATGTATAGTTGCCAAATTCAATTTTCTGTTTTGAGTGATTTTCCACTACTTGAAATGGAGATAGATAATGGGGCTACTGGTTAAGACATGACAGGTGATGTATTCAACTGTCATCTTCTTAATCGAGCTGGGATATTCAAGTTAAGTTTGTGTAACTATATGTTGCTATCTTTTAATAAAGAATTGCTAGGATGTACTGTGTATTCAGTTAATTTCCATGAATTTTATAAATAGATTTGGAACAGTCAATTACAGAACACTGATCATTTTGTCAGGGAAATATCAATTGTTGTGGAACACAGTGATCATTAGAAATTCACAAATTAGAGGTGATTTAATATACTCTTCCCAATAAATTCTCAAACCAAACCAACCCATGAAAGCTCAACTATGGATTATAAACAAGGTCAATATCATGAAGAAAAAAGAGACATCATCTATACCCAAATAAAAACTTATATTCTCACAAGAAAGCCATTGAACGCTTTATAATGAGTAGCCTTGAAGCCCAAATGAAATGGTGTTCAGATTGGTTTTATAAATTTTTGAAACAGGCAGCAGGAGCAATCAGAGGGCGCGTCAGTCCAGCCTGAACAAAGTGGTTCCCAAGCAGTTTCTGATGACGATAATGATCAATTTTGGGTCTCAGATGATGTCCCAGGTAGGCCTAACTCTGCTTCTATTTGATGAAGTTATGATGGAACTCTTGGCTGAAAGAAATCCGTTTACTGCAGTTGAACCAAGAAATTACTTAGATGCTTCAACCAGCAAAGATGCTTCTTTCTATCACTTTGTGAAACCACCAGCAAATCTTATTGTTCTTGAAGGCGATTGCTTAGACACCAGTGGTGATGGCGGGGAATTAGAGTCATATCTGGTATTACATGTACTTCCACATTTTAATATATCGATCTTTCTGTTACTGACCCAATCTAAATTACTTATTTTTTCTACATGGTTGCAGTTAGCCACCAATGATCTTTACCAAGACTTTATTCTCTTAAACCCATGTGATGCCATAGCCGTAAATGATTTTTTGAAAGCAGATGATACTAGAAAGGCACAATATGGTTCTTATAGGGGCAGCTCAACACGCAAGACCTTTCAATCCCCGACAAGATGTTCTGGGGGGACTGCTTATAAGCCTTCTTTTGGAAAGAATCGGGATGCCAATCCCATGCAACCACCAGTTGCTGGTTGCGGTTTTCAAGCTAATGATTATAAGACGGGGCCTGATCCTACTGTCCATGATAATTTTGACAGCAATCATGGATTTGATATGGAAGACACACATTCAGAACCTGATAATGAAGAAGATTTGGATGATGATGATGATCCCTGGAAGCCATTGAATCCTCATGAACCTGGGAACTTAAAAGTGAAACCTTTTGAGAAAGGTTACTACAGAATTTGTTTCTGTTTTTTTTCCCCTCTGTTTTCCATGTAGTATGTTTACTTTGCACTCATAATATATTTCTCTTAACAAGCAGTAAAAGCTTTCAGAAGGAATGGGAAAAAATCTGCTAAGCAGGCATCTATAACTACTCTGTTTCCACCTGCAAGGATGCATGGTCCTGTTAGTCTGGATCTCACAGAAATGTGGGAAGCACGGCAAAACGAACTTGGAAAACATAGGAACACACAACCGACTCCATTATATGAAAAGGTATTGTTCTTTTTTTTTTTTCTTCCTGATATTGTCTTTACCTTAATTTCTGGTGATTGTTATACCATACCCGATGTTCCAATTGCAGCTGAGGAAATCCCTTACTAATGAAGGACATAATATTCCTGATACTTTTGGTACCTCTGGGAATGACAATGAAGACAATGCATATGACACTGGGTTCCCTGATTTCGGGCAGCATGATGATGAGATTCCGGAATACAAGGATGAAGATTTTCCCCCTCCACGTGAAAAGGTTGGCAGGCTTGTGTTTTATTCTAATTCGTATCTGCTGTAGTATAGAAGGAACAATCCAGTTGCTTACTGACTGATTTACACAGCATGATGATGGCGCTACTTGCTTTGACACCTATAAAGATTTTGGACACGGAGATCAAAGTTCTCAAGCAAGCCTAGAAGATCTATGTCGCTCTCATCTTGTAAGCTTATATTTCGATCCTTTTTGACTAAATTTACCCAGTCCATGGAAATAGTACATGCACTCTTATACTCACATATTTATTTTAAGGGTTTGGGTGAAATTTCTTTGCAGCCTTAAGTGTTTGACTTTTCTACCTGTCCAAAACATTTTCGGTAACTTGCCTAATATTTTGGAACATGTACTCTTTTCTTCCTGATTTTGTCCTGAGGAGCAAGCTGAATAAGTTCTGCTCTCTTTGCAGTTTTTTAACACATGCTTAGTCCTCTGCTTTTACTTTCTGGCCATTTCTGAAACCTTGCTTTCATCATTGTTCATTTGCGCGCTTTGCTGGTTTTTCTTTTCATTTGAATTTCGCAGGACATGCAAGCATGGTTTTTGAAATCAATGATTTTAGAAATCGTAGAAAGTTGAATTACAGAGATCAACCAGGACCCTAAAATTTTGGAATTGACTGTGAGCCAGAGCAGTTGTAGCTTACCCACCCCCTCTTTTTTTTTTTTATACGTAGGATGCTCTCCTTGCCAATATAGCTGAAACTGAGAAGCAAACTGAATTGGCTACTCGGGTTTCATCATGGAAACAGAAAATTGAGCAAAACTTGGAAGAACAAGTAACTTCTATCTCTCTGCTCTCTTCATATTATCCGAATTTCACTTTTGGCAACTACAGCCACTATTTGTATATGTTGTTGCTGTTCTTTATTTGTTCTCAATTTTTTTTATTGGTTTTGAATTGAAGGTGAATTTTGTTTCTAATAGGACTCACATCCGCCATTCGACATTCATGCCTATGGTGAAAGGATTGTTGACAAACTCTCTCTTGAAGTGGATAGCAAAAATGTCATGGCCTTTACTGACGTTGTAAAGGGCCAGGAAAAGCATGATGTGGCTCGAACCTTCTCCGCGCTTCTTCAGCTGGTTGTTCTCTTTCACTATTTCAATCTACCAATCTTAGTAGATTAAAGTAGAATAGCTTCTAAAATAAAAGGCTGGTACCCTATTGTATGCAATGCAATTGCTCTCAGGCCTCAAACTTGCGATATGTAGGCTACAACCTCTAGGATATTTTCTTAAAAGACAACTTAAATTTCTGTTATTATATATGAAGTTGCGCTGGACGAAATCAATTCTATAGGAAAGTGATTTGGAGTGAAATACAATCATTGCTTTAAAAAGCTGAAAGAATTACCATGAACTCTCCGATTTCAGGTGAACAATGGAGAAGTTGATTTGGAAAGGAGTCAAGCTAATGGGGAGTCGTTCTGTTACTCGGCTGTCAATCCTTTCAATGTTCGGCTCCTCGGTCATAAAAAAGATCAGGAAGGAAGACAATTTCAAATGTCCAAAAAGAGAGTTAAATCACCAATAAGAAAGAGAGGTCCGAGGCCTGGGAAGAACGGTGGCACTAGTAGGTGCACGCCGGAAGGTAAGAAGAGGCGAAGATCTCGACTTGTTGAACCAGTTGACTTGCATTCGGCCCGGGTGACAAAATCATGATAAGCAAGTTGTACTTTATTGCTCGAGTTATTCAATCCTAGTGCTGAATGGCTTGGTGCATTTACAATGTGATTGCATTATTTCTGACTCAGTAGTCCTAGAGACAATGGTCAGCTAGCTAGCATGTGTAATCTATTTTTAATACATCACGGACTTGCAGGTGAAGGGCCTTGTAATAACACTACTAAATACTAGCTAATTGTCAAGTGTAGCAGTGGATAAGTTGTAATTCACTAATTAATGTTCATTTTCATAATTAAATTACAATTAAATTAAACTCGGCCTAATCTTTTACTAAAAGGATTGAGCCGAATACAAATAACCTATTGTATATATTTTTGATAGAATAATCATCTTCCTGCACCATCTAACAATACCAATCTGCTTCCGGTAATGTTTTCAAGATGTTTGCAGTATTATTCTCTGCTTGGATTTTCTTAAATATAAAAATGATAGTTCGAAGTTAGGTCAAGTAACAGTA
>Ga0307517_10008175_pt1 | contig 15048 bp, 16 predicted proteins | sample 23_EM_MG_FD_194515 | JGI IMG/M metagenome (GOLD analysis project Ga0307517, IMG submission 194515) | Populus trichocarpa ectomycorrhiza microbial communities from riparian zone in the Pacific Northwest, United States - 23_EM | ecosystem: Host-associated > Plants > Roots > Unclassified | place...
ACCCATATACGCATCCCACACGCGTCCGCATTTTAGATACTAATCAGCAAGGGGCCAAAGTTCCTCAAACATATACGCAGAGATATAACATATGCAAGTGATACCTATGACTTATCAGTGGAGCTACTTCTGCGATCTCCGTCCCGAGCCACGCTATCCCTAAAATCGCGCTGAAAAAATGGCCAGTCCAGGCGGTCCACCCACGATTCCCTACAATGTTCAAGTTGAGCAGAAGCAAGGACAAGCAGCGATGATATGGGCAATTGGAGCGTGGGTCGATCTCTTTTATCTGAAGGCGTATCCGAAGATGAAACCATAATCCACAGGTTTCGTATCCTTGGATGGGAATGGCTGTTATGCCTTCCTCAAGAGTATGAGCGCATCTGGAAGCGACCGATCAACGTAAGTAATTGAGAGGCCTATCGCTGCCTGGATGCTGACCATTTCTGCAGTCTTCAAGCTTATTATATCTAGGTGCGTCCTCGACGATAGATCAACCTGATAAGTTTCCTCATTTCGAGCGCCTATTAAGCCAACCGTTACTTCGGGCTTCTTCAGTGAGTTTTCTCGATGTTTCAATATTTTTTTGTCCTTGAAGCTTTGATCCTGATAGGTTTTCCTTCGTCATATCTCTGGTAGCGGACATATGGGGTCCTGCTAGTTGTCCTCGTGTGAGCAAACCAAGCCCAGTACTTGGAGCCTATGAACTCATGCGATCCGCAGATATGTTCTATTGGGAACCCGTTGGCGCCCTAATTTCCACTGTCCTTTCTCAGATGATTTTGGGCAGTAGAGTATACGCAGTAAGTTCCGCTTTCGTATATATGTATCAAAACGTATTTCTGACCTACTTGAACTAAGATATATTCCCAAAATAAAGCTGTGGGATTTGTACTTGGCTTTACGCTTGTCGTCGAGGCTGTCATTGGTGGAATTGCTGTGAGCGCGACCTCAGCGCCACCAGCAACTGGCGCCCCTGGCACGGGGCCACCTTGTGGTGCGGTCATGGGACCGTTTGGGTGGCTGGTAGCTTTCTGGGTACGCTCTGGCCAACTTGAACAAGCATACACCGAACTTCCGTGTACTGATGTACGCTGGCTAGACTTTTCCGTTATTTTTTGATGCCCTTGCATTTTTGTGGGGCCTTTGTGTTTCCTTGATCTACCCCAGTTCTAAATTATTTGAATCGTTGTATAGGTTGACCGCCTGGAAGGCATATGAGTTCTGGAAGAACGAGATCAACACCCCTCTGTTCAAGATCATTTGGCGCGACGGACTACTCTATTTCTTCGTCATATTTTCGATGAAGCTCATCAATGTCACCATATTTCTCACTGTTCCGAAGGGCCTTCGGGCCATAGATTTGACGTGAGTCTTTACCTTATCGGGCGCTAAGTTCGAACTAACAAGCGCCTAACAAGGCCAACCTTAATTTTGGAAGTAATCTTATCCTGCCGACTACTACTTAACCTCCGCGGGGCAAATGCTTCCACCACATCTCAGCCTCGCTGGGGTCAACCCAAATGGTCAGACAGCACAAAACTGCCTACGAATCCATCGCAGAGTATTTCCAACCCCGGACTGGGAGATCCAACCCTGCGTTCCATCGAACTTACATTGCTTAATTCGTCCGCCGTTAAGCTGGAACCGAACCGGAGAGTCGTGAAGGACCAAACTTCCTTTGATATCAGAGACAAAATCTGGTTGGAACGATGCTCTTCGACGGACTATGGACTAAGTAGTACTGTGTAATCTAGCACTATAATATTCTGACGTCCTCTTCGTGTGACTATAATACAAGCCTATTACTATACATTATTGCGATTTCCATCACAGAAAATGGCGGGGGATTTTTTTGCATGTTCCTTGGCGTAAGTAGTTGCTTGCATTTTATTTCTATTTCTCCGCGGTCATGTGATAGTAATATTAAGCTCAACTCTCCGAATCTTTCAGCCAGCTCAATTTTGACGGCACCTATTACCAGTTAACTTGTCAAGGTTCGATATAAACTTGATGGCAATTGTCTGCGGGAGCCGGACCAAATAGGCTACCGTTCACCCCATGAACGCCGAAACCACATCCAAACTTGAACCAAGCTTTATTTAACTTAGGCTAAACGTCGTCCAGAATCCATCCTGGAAGTCGGGTCAACGAGGCTTGTATCCTGGAGCGAGTGCAAGAAGAGACTGGAGGTACGAAAAGCGCGATGTCAAGCATCAATGTAGACTACCAAATGGTTACGCTGCAAATTTCTCAAGTTTTCCCCTAACCCTGCCAGTACCTCCTCTTTTCGATTGCGGTCTAGTGTGTATAGGCGGTCTAGTGTGTATAGGCTTTTCCTTGGACCTGTGTGCTGTTTCCTTGGGCCTGTCTTCCTTTTCCTTAGACCTGTCTACCTTTTCCTTGGACCTAGAATGATGGGAGTCGAACGAAGCTGGCGAATTTGGCTTCTCTGTCTCCGGTTTAGTTCCTCTCCTTTTTACAACTGACCCCAGTTTAGCGACAGTCTGGTTGACTGCCGAGTGTCGTGGCAGTGGTGCTGAGACCCAGGGTACTTTAGATGACGGAAAATCAGCCGTTGATAGATCGTCTGTAATCCTCTGGGTTGTCTGTTTATGCTGTAGAAATTATTCAACTCTTTTCCGGGGTGCTGTACATTTCACTCACCAATACCTGAAGCGGAGTTCGTGTATTCGTACGGGGAACAGAGGTCGCTTTGGGATGAACGTAATAGTCCGTTTGTGGCAAGCGTTTGCGCGCATTCCGTAGCGGTGACCGGGTGTTCTGTACAGGGATTTGTGAAGGGGGCTTTTGAGTGTGAGGAAGATGAGGACGAGACGAGGTTATCGATTTTGAGGCATTTAAGCCATCGGATACCCGACCCAGGTTGGACTTCAACATCTGGAGCGGTATTGAAGCGGTTATACGCGGAGGGGGCTTCTGAGGCTGAGTCTCAGATTGCCTCGTTAGATGGGGTGAAGAAGAAGACGGAATTTGGCCCATCCGTGGATTTGTTGACATTGAGAACGGATTTACAGGAATGGAAATAGTTTCCCAAGGCTTCGAAACCGAAGAGGAATCTTTTGTTAACAGTTGGCTGATCGTCGAAGTCATGGTGTTAGGTTGCTGTATGTTCAGAACGGATGGAATCCTTGGGGTTTTATCTTTTGGCGAAAGGGGCTGGCCAAGACGAGTAGGTAGCGAATCCTGGTCAGGTCCAGAGATGAAGTTAGGCCCTTGATCCGGTGTTGTATGATGTCGAGGGTTTGCATTCACCGTTGAAGGGTTGGAATCAACTGGAGCCACTTCATTGGGAGTAGTGCTTGCGATTGTGCTATTGACATTAGCAGGCGATTCGAATTCGTTGTCGACTTTTTGCACTTTTAAGCCCAGAATTCGGCTGGGTACCTGAAGCACAGGGGTCAAATAAGAAATCGAGGCCCCATATCTCAAATGCGCTTACCCCAACAAGAGTGTTCTGAGCTGAGTCAGTGGGTGCCGTCTGCAAGAAATGTAAAATGAATACTTTCCAATGGACAGATCAACATAGATGACATTACCTCTTTTCGGTCCAAACGCAAAACACCTTCAAAGTGTTTATTTGTAGAGGAATTGGAATTAGGTATCACGATACTGACCATTTTCAATGCGGGCATCATGAAAAGCCAATACTCGTTCTAACAGTTGTTCGGGATCAGAAATGGCCTCCTCCTGGACAATCAACAAGCACTGCTTCAGAAAATGTTCCTGCACCAAAGACACGACCACTCCATTCCTCACCTCTCTGATCGTTGATAACCATGCTTGGTCCTTCGTGATAACCATATCGCAAGCTGGAAACTAAGTTCCAATATAACGCACATTAATTATATATAACCTGATCGGCAAGCGTATTGCTCACCTTGCGCAGAAGTTGTTGGTTCAAATCGTTCGAAGGATGATACGGCTGAAGATGAGTGTATTTTAGTTACTCCCTTGGCAGCAACTTGTCAGGGGATGGAATACTTACGAAAAACGAATCAGGCGTTGTGGATATAACAACTCCATCCTCCTGACCCGGCGCAGCAGATTTAGTGCCAGGGTTTCCTTTATGCGATCCTTGGACCCAGGAATTCGAGGTATCAGATCGGCCAGACATGTTCGCATTGGAACCACTTGGCCTATTTCCCAGTGAAGGATCAAAGGTTTTTCCAGAAGCGGCGTTGGGATCTTCGACAGTAGGTCTTCCAAAATTGCGCTCGAGTTTTGCCCATTCTTTGTCACTAAGAGTGGCATTCATTGTTCGCACAAAAAGGCATTGATTATAGAATTTCATGTCGAGAGGGCAGTGGCCATTGTCACGGTCTCTCAAGGCCTCGATCTCATGTCTATCAGGACCAACTCTTACCACTGCCATTCCAGAGCATTCCCAAGTATACGTGGTTGTGGAAGAGCTCGCGTTGTCCAAAGTTTTAAATTTAAGCTTGCTTGTTGTTTGCTGTGACATGCCCGATACAGTGGCAATACCCCATGCCGTCGTTTTGTCGCATCCAATGACCAGCCGTATTTGGCCATTCGGAACCCTTCGCCGACGGATTCTGTAAACGAATTCGTACCATTTCCGCATATTAGCCTCAAGATAATCGATGAAAGCGAGGTCTTTTTCGGTGTCGAGGGAGATAGCGCCTTCGGGCATAGTCAATACCGCCCCTTCAGATGCAGATGTTTCGAAGTATAATCCACTAGAGTTCTCCAGCGTTCATCAACGATGGCATTTTTGGATAATAAGAACTACGCACTCGGTATTTTGTTCGCTTTTTTTTTCGATTGATAAACTTGCCAGGTAGCTGCCAGATTTGAACGGGGAAAATTCCACGACGTCCTCATCAGTGAGAGAGGGCTGAATTGGGGAAAATCCCTCCGGAAGGATGCAGGGATTTATAGCGTCATTGTGTGGGACACATATATTGAAGAGGAAGGAGAAGCCACCATCTGCGGTGACAATCCCAACATCTCCGATGCGGGTACCCTGTTTCTGATAGGCGACAGGCAATCGTTTATTGGGCTCAGGTACATATAGAGCAAAACCACGCTTATTCCGTCGGAGAAGTCGTTCATAAATTTCGTTATCCTTTGTGGACAATTCAGCTCTGTTGCCAGCGACGATCTGGGGAGGAGAACGACAAGGTTCATCAAGCTAGAGTCTTGAGCGGAGGCATAGAAACTAACACGCTCAGAAGCAGACGCATTAATTGCTTCGTAGAAAGCATCAGTGGGATCTAGGGACAGACAGGGCGCTGGCATGTAAGTTTCAACAAAAAGTATAGATACCACAACGTACGCACGAGCGTCAATAACGCAGTTTCTCCCAGCCAAATCCTTAATGCGGCTCCAAACCTTGTCGTATTCTGCCGAGCTGTTTTCGAACTTGCACATTTCGATATGGTTGGCATTTAACGGTATCGGTTCACCCCACTGAACTGGTGTTGCTGATTGTTGATCAACAACCTCCAAAAAAAGTACAATAAAAAAAGCTCATGCGATCACGATAAGTTCACTTACTTGAAATTCCTTCTTAAAGAATGCCCACCCGTAACTTGTTGTTCTTGTCTCATAGAATGACTTTATTTCCACAGTGTTGTCCTGCAGGAACCGTTCAAAAGACCTGGCGGTCGTGAATAGATCTTCGGAATCGCGTTCGAGAATCCGTATCAAGTTTCGCCTAAGTCGCACCTTGACGACCTTAGCTAGGCGCGCAATATAGAGAGCCGGTGTTGTAGCAGTACTACCTTGGTGTGGGGTTCCAAGGAAAACAATTCCACTCAGATAATCGATCATGGGCCGATATTCTTTACTTGCATGAGCCGTATTCAGAGCCTGATGCCAGGGATGTCAATATCCTAAAAAGGAACGGAGTGGGTGAAAACAAACCTTCTTAATGAGTATTCCCCTAGGGAGTGACCAATGAGAATAAGTTTTCGAGTTCCAACCTGATATATCAGTTTGCGTATTAGTGATGGAACTGGAGCGGTTCTGATCACACCTACATCCCTTCGCTTGTCATGTAATGCTGCAAGGAAATCCAGGGCGAAATCTTCAATGCCAGCGAAAGATGCGCTGGACGGGTTTGAATCGTAACCATACGTTAGAATCCGTGCGTTTGGGATGTCGCTGGGCAACGAATCTCGAAGCCACATGTGTCCCGCCTTTGTCGCCCATGTGTTGAAAGCATGCCCATTGAGACCATGCAATGCAACAATGCTAAAAGGACCGGTTAGCATCGCTCTAGAGGACTCTTGCAACATACTCAATCACGGGACCCGTTCCCTCCGACAAGACATTGAGCCCATAAAAGTTAGTGTCTATATTGATCTCCTGCCCATGTAAGACTGGGAGGGGACCTTTCTTGATTGAACGCAAGGCTGACTTGCGGCGAAACAGTAAAATCGTGCTCCTGGAACGCCCTGTGGATAAGAAGGTTATGTGATTTTTATCGACATGGGCAGAGGCAGGGAGGTTGTTATTCAAAGCATCGACAAGTTCTTGTGCAGAGACCTCTTGGTGAATGTTCCGGATGAGAACGGGGAGCATAGGTGGCAACGGTTGGAAAGATCCCGTCCTGTTATTGAAGGACGAAACGGCTGGGTGGCGAACATGAAACGGTGTGGAAAGACACGAGGCGTCTGTCAGAATACATGAGGCGTTTGTAACATGCACCTTGGGTTCCCACGTAAGAACTCCGAGTCTCATCGGAGTAAGAAAATATGTGAAGCACACCATCTAAAAGTTGGACGAAGGACAAGGAACATGAAGTCATCAATAAGTAGGTTGCTGGGAGGTCAAAAATAATTTCATGACTCATAGCAGTTTCTTGAAATTCTTTTATTTAATCCTGTTTCTATTTCCATTACCGGAAAACCCCGGCTTGGACATGAGGCATTCAATCAATTTCAATGTGCTTCCTCCCTTCACCTCGACCTGTCGTCTGAGCTCTGCATGGCCATAGCTTCGCAGCTACTGCAGCTTTTCCTCGCCCTTCGGCGACGACTCCTTCAGCCCTTCAAGCCAGGTTCAACACCACGGACGCTCCGGCAGATCCTTGGTTGGTTAGCCTTCATATGGTCCATTTTGAGGAACAAATTCGGCTTTCGGGAAAGAGAGATAGCCAAACCTCCATCAACTTCTCAGGATGACAATCCCAGCAGGACGAAGACTCGCAGGACCGTGATCCAGCCTCAGCACACGGAACAGGCAGAAAATTCGCAGTTGGAGCCCAAATCGATCTCGTGCACCCTCACTGAGCAAGGCGAAATCATATCCTTGGACGATGTTGCGCTTTCTGCTTACCCGTTTCCCGGAAATATCAGGGCTACTCGGTCCACACAGAGTCTTTCGAACTCTCATCGCTCACACCGGTCCGCTCGTAATATTGCGACCACCATGGCCACCAATGCATCTCGATCATCGCAACATCTTGGGTCCGAACACTCTTACCACTCGGGAAATTCAAATTACTCAAACTCGATCTACGGTGACGGTCGGACGAAAATGGCCCCATATCTAAACCAACCAAGTCGAGATTTCCCCGCCCGACAGCAAACCGCACCGACTCGTCACCATCATGTCTCGATGCTAGACCTTGAGGTCAAATCTCCGATAGGCAACGCTGAAGTGGACAGTCTTCGCATCCCTACTACAACTTCAGTGTTTAGGCCAGTGTTTAGGGCATTGGGCAACCCCCGAATTTTACCCAAAATGCCTGAATATTTCGCGAGTTGTCGGTACGACGACCGGCTTCGAATGTAAGAAATATGACCCATAATTCACTGTGCGAGGTTGAAAGGGGATTTTGCATATTAGGAGGAAGAAACGTGGCTCAATGACCATCGAAGCGATGAAGACAGACTTTAGCAAGTACTGCGTTCTCTTTTTTCAAAAACCCATCTCTCAGCTGACGAGGTCTTCCGCAGCCCCATTCCACCATTTGGTTGGGTGAAATGCGTACATCCGGAAGGTGCGCGGTATTTCTGCGACTATAAAAAGGTTCGCTTCGTAAACCTGTTGCCTTCTTCCTACTGAAGTTTATAATGCAGCAAGTATACACTGACGCCGACCTCTATGACCCCAAGATCCTTCTTCAGACAAATGAAGATGTTGAGGCCATCCGGAATTCTTCAGATTCTATACTCTCCGAATCCACGGTTATAGTTCTACATGTTTTCTATGCCGAAGACGAAGGTCACAAGGACCTTCAGACTATATATCATCTTGCGGACCACGAAAGACGCGTCGTCTTTTTCTTGGACGACGTTGAGGCCGAGGAACTTAACGCTTGGTGGGAAGTTAGCAATGTCACCTCAGAAACACACCTTCGTAAGGGCTGCCACGTCAGGCATATGATTCTAAATCGATCTAATCAACAGGTTGTGAAATCGAGGCACAGTATTGGTACTTTATCAATCTCTTTCCTCACGCTTTGGAGCTGTCATCGCCAATGATCGCTGAACTTCGGGACATCACTTTGTTCTTCATTGGAGGTCAGCCATTTTTATTTATTTACGAAGTGTACTTCCACTAACTAATTCTAGATCTCATGACCTCAAGCTACTCAATTGCACCATTTACTTCTGCCGAGTCGTACAATATTTTGACCCTTTCCTCAGAGATGGAAAGTCAGTTCTCATAACATTGCAAAGATTGACTGACCCTTATTATTATTATCAAGGCAATGTCGGTAAGGTTGACGTCGGATCTATTGGACTGCTTGGTGAGTCCAGTGTTGCAAAGGTTGTTGATTCGTTGCTGACTTATGAGCTAAGCTCGGCTCATGTTCGTCTATTGTGTGGAACTTTTTTTTCCCTTCCGTTTTGTATCTTTGATGACAATGTTTTATTGTAGACCACACAAGGTTTTTGAATTTTCATGGTGAGGCAAGCTCACGCATCGAACGCAATTTTTCGATCTACGGTGACCCTCTTCACCGTCGAACACTCCTTATCAAAACGCTTTCCTTGTTCTTGTTTTCGGCCCCAGATTTCCATCTTAAAGTTCTCCAAGATATGGTGGTGGACGGTATCACACATATTCGCCTTTGGAAGGAGGTCTTGGTGAAACTGGACGCTGAGTGGCAGCAATTTGTGTTGCTCGTGAGTAACGAATTACATGCTTGCACTTCAGTCAATTCAACCCACATTCCAGGCAACGGTGATGCTAAATGCGAACGTCGCGTTTCTGTCCATCCAGAGCGTGGATATCAACACAAGTTCACATCGATCTCCTGCCCAAATCTGCAGTTATTTATCTTCGGCAACCAATATCGGTTGCATTATCTTGGGTTTGCTCTTGTTGCGACAATATCGAACGAAAGACCACGCCGCGGGTGAAGTAGTGAGTCAGTTTCGCCTATTCATGCTTTCCTTTTTGCCAATCCACACAAAAGTGGGCCGTTCTTGCAGCCCGTTATCCACAACTAAGCCTGGAAACACTCGCGATCTTGTACAGCCTTCCCTACGCTCTGCTGATTTGGGGGTATGTTACTCTATGCCCTACAAATTGGCCGTAACTTACACTATTATAAATTTTAGTATACTGTCATTCCTCGCTGCATTCTGTTTCTTATGCTTCCAAGATTCCAGTTTGGCCACTCGAAGTCTCGTTGGCCCAACTTGCGCAGTCATCGCCATACTTGTTGGTTGGTGTGTCTGGACGTGCTGGAAGAAACGAGAGGAGGAGGCGCCGATTCCACCCTTCGCCGACGAGGAAGAACCAGTGGCTGACGTGTCCAATAGCAAAAGTGGGTTGAGCACTGAAAAGAAGGAAACCAGGCCGAGCTTGCTCAACAGGTTCATGAACCTACCCAGCGTCAGAAAAGACATCCACGACACAGAGACCGTCGGGGTTTGAGTCGCAGATATATTCTACGATTGACGAGTTATATGACATCCTACGACTATGTCACTTAGGAAGGAGGGCCTATATTGTGAGAGTTTAAAGTGCTTGGAACTAAGTAATACACTTCTCTATGGTAAACTCGTATTATGTAAATTAGTGTGTGCTTGTAGAATTTCTTAAATGTCGAGCAGCCGATACTTAAAGCCATTGAACAAAACGTGCGACTATTTTGTCTTGGAATGCACTTGAATTTACCTGTCGTTTAGTATCCTTCAGTGCTTAGTGGCCGACCAGGCACCGATGTCGACCTTCGGACATTCTGTCGTGTTTACAGGTGTACCTGCCGATCGACCATACATATATTCTCCAGTTGTTCTCTTCCTCAAGGCATCCTTCACTGACATGGAGTCCCACCGATTGGACATCTCCCAGTTCTTGAGAACATAGTGACGAGCGAACACGTTTTCTGGATACATGTGCATGTTGGAATTCCGGAGGCAATATCGAGCACACCGCATGACGGGTCGATGTGCACTTCGGAACAGTATTTTATTTATCGTGCAGGTGCCTTTTTCTTCATTTTCCGAGCCTCGCTTCTATTCAATTATACTGTATATAAATAGTACCTTAACGAGTCGAAGCCCTCGCGCGTTTGCGAGGGTCCCTATTCTAACCCGAGTGAACGACAGAGACACGTTCATTTCAACAGTGGTGACTGTGCAGCTGATGTGGAATATGAGCATATCGATACCAAGAGACGAATATCGCTCATGCATGGTACTGGTGTCATTACCGAAGTCATGACGATTCCTAGCCTGAATCCAAGCTCAGCGACCCCTTTCGCGCCGCAAGACTGGGAAGAAGAACGTATCATCATGATCAAGTTCGACATACTTTACGCTCGAATGCGTAGCGAAGAACTTGAATATCATGCTCCCACGAAGATTATCAAAGCTGCCCAACATGATACCGCCGCATCTTCTGGAACTGAACGCTGCACTGGGGCACTTGACGGGCGTGGGGAGGCGGAGTATTACAACTGATATTGATAAATAGGTGGAGGATACGGTTTGTCAGATGCGAGAGAGTTCTCATCAATCTTGAACATCGGGAAAAAGGTGAATTATATACATATCGATCGGAACCCAAGATATGTAGAGAGAATAATATGCAGTGGCCGAAATCGCAGGGAAAGCATGAAATAATTCGACTATTTGTGCAAGGGTATATAGAAATACCACTGTGAAACCCACTTTGGCTGAAAGTCAACTTGTGGTAGGTTGAATTTCAACTTTCAACCCACCGTAGGATACATATAGGATGAATTAAATCAACCTAATTTTTAGGATGAAAACCATCCTAGCCCAATCCATCCTACCACAGGATGATTTTCAGCTGCTTTGGGTTCGCAAGCCATCCAACCTTGATTCAACCTATGTATCAGCAAAGCTAAGGAACCAGCGGTAAGCCAGTCGACCTCCTTGAACACCTCGACTTCTCACCCGTGAATCACGGCGTCCTCTGCCATCGACACCACATACATAAAAATGGCTTATTGAATCACGTTGCCTCATATACCCAGGCTCCCCGGCTGTGCTGCATGTTGAATCTATCCAACAAGCCAACCCAGTTCAAGAGTATCCAAGTCAGTCAACCCCCGTCTCCCAATGCAGCAATAAAATCCAACTCACAAAAAACAACTCTGCGTTAGTTTTTAGACGACCCTTGAGAACTTATCCAAAAGGTACCTCGACATTAATGCGACGGTATCGAAACAACAAGAGGCCATGTCGCTCATTAAGGACAAAGTCAGTCGAGCGCTTATTGTTTCATTAACCCCAAATTGCTAATAACGATCACATATGCCACTTGCAGATCACCCGCACCTCTTCGCGGGATAAACAAACGTTGCCAACTTATTCTCCGCCCTCCGGGTTGTCAAGCAAAAACATTGGCGTGATCGTCACAGTTTCCTAGAAAGAGAACAAAGGAGGGAGGGCGGATCAGTAAAGAGGTTGAAGAGCGTTCAACAGCCTAAGAAAGCTATAGACCTGGTAAGCAAATAAAAATATTCTTCAAAGGCCAATACCTAGTTTTGATTGCGTGGATTTACGGCACCGAAAATATTTAGACGCTGGACGAAAACTCCGGCTCCGAGCATCAGGTCAATATTGGCTTCCTGTTCCACAGATCCGCGTCCTCGAGTAAAAATGCTAGTTCAGTTAACCCCGGCATTATAGGATAATGGGAGTCTTGACCAAGAAGTGTCATATGAAGACGAAAACTCCGGTTCAAAGTTCGCGGTAAATATTGGCTTTCCGTTCCACAAATGCGCATCCTTGGGTGAAAATACTTATTCAGTTAACCCCTACGTTCTAGGATAATGAATATCATGACCAAGAAGAATCGCATGAACATGAAAGCTCCGGCTCCGAGTATGCGGTGAATATTGGCTTTCCATTCAACAAATACGCATCCTCGAGTGAAAATGCTAACTCAATTAACCCCAACGTCATAGGATAGTGGAAATGAAGAAGTTCATAAAGTGCCCCGCTCTCATCCCGTCGTGAATAGACCCGCATCTCCCCCGGCACCTCTCACTTGGGCTGCACGGAGCTGCACTCAACACATCTGCACAAGCCATCCCGGTCAACAAGGCCAACCGTAACACACCAGCAAGTGCCCATCATCAACTACTACCAAACCCGAGAAAACGACGCCAATTCGATCGTTTTTCGATGTCCGGCAGTTCCTAAGGGCATTCAATCCCCCCATGGGTCACTATCTCCAACGCTTCGTTGATTTCGGTGCAACAGCAAGGATTTCCTCCGTGGGATGTCGTCCTGGAAAACAGAAAAGAGGCTTGCAATATTGAAGAAGATTCTCACTGGACCCGATGCCGAGAGCGTGGTCACTGAGATGGAGCTTGCGGTGATCGAAAACCACTTGGAGACATATTTTGATTGAATTTACATATTTTTTGCGCTCTGGACGTAGTAATGGGAATGGCGTTTCATAGCATATAACCCGCTGCTATGCAGATCTTCTAGCCCAGAAAATTGAAGGTGGTGCCATTTTTTTTGGCTTTTGTGGTCAACTTCATAATTGCTACATAAGGGGGTTTTCGGCTCGACAACACTTGTGCTGAGCTTCAAATTAAGGAGTAGCAATTAATGGAGGCTAGTCGAATGATTCTGGCGCGATCGTGATGTGGAATTTACTTATTTCTCGGTTCCTTTTGTTCACTTAGGTAGCCTCCGCGAGACTTGGAAGGGGTGGATGGGTGAGGAGTGGTGGCTGGGTTTGATGGGCCAACTAAACCATGATTTGACGCGCTCATTTTGTCACAACGAGCGCGATCTACATCGAAAAACTTGGTGAGATTGTAATTTATACTCCATTGAACGAAATGAACAGTACCTTGTATCCAGATCGTGAGATCTGAGCAAGAGGAAAGAGTGTTGATGGAAGCAGATGTAGCCGGAGAAGATGGACAAAAAGCAGTAGTTGGATTGTAGGATAAAAATGATTAAAAAAGAGAATAAGATAGAGTCCGATCGAATTAAGGGGCTAGCCAAATTTCATGGCGAACGGGAAAGAAGTGATGTCGCCAGAAATCCGCAAACGTCCTATGGGTTTTCGGCACTTGGGATCAAGCCCCTTCTGCGAAGGTGAGAGCCAAACATTAAAATTGCCTTAAACGGCTCTATTTACTCAACAAACATCCATATTCGGCTTTGTTTGTAGCACCAAGCAGAAGGGGCTTGGACAAGGCTTGGAACGAAGTTCGAACCTATTGTTCACTAGTAATCGTGATGCAATAACAAATCATCTAGGAATTCTATGGAGTCCGTCTCTTCGGATGCGATGGGATTCTGGCTTGAAGGGTGCAATGCTTGGAAGCTTGACAATATTTAATTTTGGAATTCGAATTATTGAAAGCTCTGATGTGCTAGTGCCAGAGAAGGAGTCTTCAAAGCTTCCTTCCCACAAGATAAGCCCTGGAATAGGTATTGCGTTTCTCGTGGAATGAGAAATATTATACATATACCTAAAGTTCGACAAGTACATAATTAATAATGAAACTATCGTGGATTCAAACCAAAATACAATTGAGTGCAACATTACAGCTCAAGGCACCCTCAAATTCCGACGGTGATGGAATACTGTAGGATCCGAATTAATAAAATCGATCTGCTCCTTCCGGTAGTCATCAGGGATGAGCGTGGTGTTGGCGCCATTCAACTGCAGAATAACCTGTAGGCAGGTAAATGATTACGCGTTACCCATAGTTCAAAGGGGGGGAGGTTGATCAAGAAACTGACCTCGTTTTTCGGTGTATATTGAACCCAGTGAGGACCTACGTAGGTTTGTCAGTCACACTACAACAAGCCACCATCCGCGACATACGGGCATTTCCATGACCATCGTTCGGGTCGAGGCTGGTCGCAAAAGAGACCCAGTAGTCGATCATGATGCTGCTCAAGTGCACCGCAGAGGCAGAGGTATCTGAGGGTGCTCCGTATACGAATAAGACCTCTGAGCCATGCGAAACTAGTTATTAAATCAGTAAAACAGAGGATAATTATGATTTGGCAACATGTGTTTACTTACCTCCAATGGCAGGGTTGTCGTTAGGTTGAGGCTGGGTAAACAAATAACCGAAGGTCTTGACACCAGCACGGCTAGCTGTCTGGATCCAACTCCTGCGTTGAGATTGGAAACTGAGATCACCCACTAGGTAACAAAAGTTAATAACTTCGCTTCGAAGGCGAACTCGGCGGGGTTAAACTCAACTGAGAGCGGCCTCTCGCTTAAAGTTGCTAGGCAATCCGAAAGTTTGAGACCCAGTGTTGAATGGTGATCCAACAGCAGGATCATCAGGGTACAATTGGAGGAGTTTGTCGGCAGTCTGTTGGAGGACCGCTGGGTTAACGAGTGGTGGCGAATAGCTTGCGATGATCGAGGCGCGGATATCAGCGTTGCTCAAGTTTGTGGTAGGGGTAAAAATAGTTCCTATAAGCGGCTCGTCAACACTCCGGTTGTCGATCAAAAGATTCCTTACCCTCGTCAAGGTTGGTGCCTGCAATAAAAGGTAACTTCGCAAAATGACTTCGCTTGAGAAGACGCGAAGCTATATCGGGGAAGAGACCACCAGGTCCATCGATGGTGGGGTCA
>Ga0307517_10008176_pt1 | contig 15047 bp, 14 predicted proteins | sample 23_EM_MG_FD_194515 | JGI IMG/M metagenome (GOLD analysis project Ga0307517, IMG submission 194515) | Populus trichocarpa ectomycorrhiza microbial communities from riparian zone in the Pacific Northwest, United States - 23_EM | ecosystem: Host-associated > Plants > Roots > Unclassified | place...
GTCTGGAATATGTGTGCTATCACGACGCCGTCGAGAGTATGCAAGTGAGCCATCACGATGCCGTCGCGACGAACATGTGAGCTATTTGGAAGGCATTGGGAGCCTATAGCCAGACATGGCAATTGAGGCAGAGGGGGTTCAAATATCAGTGTATAGCATCCGGAAGACAAAGCATACGGATAGTCTTCCGGATGCTAGTGTGGAGTTGGATTCCGCCAGGACGAGGGAGGCACAGGAAGGAGATCGTCGGGATGCGGGAGAGCTTAGGGTGTGAGGGCATCTGGACGCATGGGCTTGGTGGTGGACTTCGTCGGGACGTCGAGGACGGAGGGGTAGATAGGGAATGGCGTCCGGATGTGATGTCCGGCTGACGTCGCATTCAGAAGAATGGTTAACGTTCTGAGCGTCCTGAGCGTCTGATGCACGGGACGCTCAGGACCCATATGATAATTTTTGCTGATGGCAGTGCCCATATTCAGTTTCCGGCTTCAACTTGGCCGGGGGAGTACTACACGATCCATAGGCGTTTAAGGCAATGTTGTAAATATGTTGAATTGTTCCACAAGAATGTCCGACCGGGTTGAAGCTGGACACTTAAGGGGGCAGTTCCCATAATGAGTGTCCGGCTTCAACTCGGCCGCGTGAGTCATACCTGATTCGCGGGTATTGAAGGGAATGTTTTCAATGGGATGAATTGTTCTGTATCAATATACGGCCAAGTTGAAGAGGTACACTTATGGTGGCAGTGCCCATGTTGAGTATCCGGCCTCCACTCTGCCGCAGGAGTACTACATGATCCGTGCGCGTTGGACGGAATCTTTTAAATAAATTTAATTGAATAGGCGGCCGAGTTGAAGCCGGCGACTTAAGGCAGAGATTCCCGTAGAAAGTGTCCGGCTTCAACTCGGCCGCCTGAGTTGTGCCGATGATTAATGCGAAACCATGCTCTCCTGTGGGAAGGGAAGCCAACCAACGTAGGGGGTCAGCATGGCAGCCGCGCCGGGCGTCTTGTAAACAGTAAGGGAATTATGGAAATGATAGTAGGGTGCAGACTAAGAAAACAGCGACGTAGGATTGCAGCGGACGGAAGCTGATAGAAGCTGACAGATCTAGGTCACCAGAGGTGTGAGCGTAGCAGAGATGGTGGCCAGACGCACGCAACCGCAAGGAGTAGGCAGGCGGCCAATAGACGAGAGGATAAGGGGGCGGATACAAGGGGGAGTCACCAGGAGTGGGTAGGGCCGCAACAAGCACATCGGACGCTGTGGAGGGAAAGTGGGGCGTCCGGGTGCACCAGACGCAAGAAATGAAAGCCAAGAAGGCACAGGAGATCCGGGAGGACCGGACGCAAAATGCGGACGCTATTCGTCCTGAAGCGGGCTCTGTCTGTCCGCAGAAAGATGTTTCTTTGCTGATGAGAGTTTGCACGACTCCGACGACCTCACACCCACCATTCAAATGGAGACCTATGTTTTTAAGGTCTCAATTTAGCTCTATAGATATTTCAAATCTATGCTTATCATGTGTCTTCATTGACATATGAAATAATCTTTTCAGGCTCTCCAGGGTCCGGAGGCCGGAGGGTTGTTGTTCTGGAGATGCCAAGAGATGTTGTTGCCCTGGCTACAAGACATTGATGTCAATATCTTCGCGGCAGACCCCAGTATCATGTGGCTTAACAGATAAGATGCGATCATCCGCGAAGATCAAGCACTCACTCACTTGTTCATGTGTGAGGCTGACATTGGCCCTTATCTACACTCATCGATACTCAGCGACTCTCATCGATTCTCCGCGACTGTCAGCGACACTTCGATGGTGAGCAGGCCACCAATACCACCATATTTCCCTGAAGAGTTGATCTATCTAATCTATAAGCTTAAATTCCAATCCTGAATACATGAAAGACTACGATAAACAAAACTAATAAAACAAGGAATCTATTTAGATACCACAAGCAATCGCCCCACCGTCTCATCCATTACCTTTTGTCAACCCCCCCGGCCATTGAACCCCCGCGAAGCGCGTTCGATATCTGTTCCTCACAATTGTGGCCCTTGGATTCCCGCCAATGCGTACCTCTACGGCTTTCATAGACTCACGCTCCTACGCTCCTAAGCGTGTTTTCATAAATTGTGGAACGTCCAAATTTTCATCATCCGGAGCACCGCGCTTGAGAGTCTCGCTCCCTCGTATTAGACCCCCCAGTACGTCAGAAGACATAGGGACATTCAGTCGGTTCACAGATTTGATGGTGAGCGGGGTACAACCCATGGCGGATTCAACAGTGTCGCCGACAGGGGGTGGCGGCAGCCCGGGGGTGTCCTGACCCTTACGCCTGGTGTCCGCGACATCAGATGACCAGCCGGATGATCCTGGAAGGGAAACACTTGGGCCGTCTCCATCTTGGTGATCCCCTGATCGATTGGCGTTTCCGTAATCAAATCTGGGCTGTACATATTGCGCCCGGTAATGCATGTTCCCCATATGTCCTGCTGCGGAATCGGCCCAATCGGCGACGGGAGCCTCATGGAGATATTGTTGTGCCCTTAAAGATGGTTTCGCCGGTCGTTCGTCGCCCTTGTCGCGGCAACAATAGATCATGAGATCGAGTGTGTTATCGAGAACTGGATGCGACAGGAGCCAGGCTCTTACCTTTTCATCGCTATCGAAGAAATCATAATCAATGCAAGATACCCGTGTGGAAGGAACCCTGCGGACCCTTCGGCGGCCTTCTCCAGTGGCACCAAGGATATAGCGAATTCTGTCGTTTGGTACATTTCTCGAAATCATAGCTGACAGCCCCTGCATGTCACAGGAATCTAATTCGCTGAACTGGACTCCATTTATATGGGGGGGACGCAAATGCAGCATGTTATAGTCAGGCCTAAAATTTAAGTTCGCCCTCCGTTCTGGTGTCTGACCCTGGCCGCGTCTGGAAAGCCAGGTCTAAACAATACGCAGACCACGGGGCCTCCCAAGTAAAGCACTCCAATCTAATAATCATCAGTCAGCAAGTAAAAACACCCAAGGTCCTAATTGTTGTGCAGGAAACTAACCTGTTGGCATAGGGTCGGGAGCCGCATAATTCGCACCCCTAGGAAGCACCCTTGGAGTCAGGGCATTGCTCCTTACCAGAGACGGAGTCGATATCTCTGTCGATGGGTCTGGCGTGAGCATCTGATTAATCGCAGACGCATCTGGTGCGTTTGCGGCATTCTGAGCGCAATAGTTCAGAGGAGGAGCATGTGGTAATGGATTAGGAAGAGCGTTATCGGCGGGAAGGCCAGGTTGGTTTTGACACGGAAGAGCGTAATTCGCAGGACGGCCCGCTATGTTTTGACCAGCCGGAGGGTACATCGCCGGATGAGGAGGTACGTTTAGCCCCAGACGGCGGTAATTCCCGCGATGATCAGGTACGTTTTGCCCCGGTACGCCTTGCACCACTATACCTTGCGGCGCTACACCTTGCACCGCTATACCTTGCGCCGGAGGGATGTTTTTCCGGTGATGAGCAGGGACGTTTTGCCCCTGAGGGGGGTAATTCAGGTGATGATCAGGTATGTTTTGCGCCGGGACGCCTTGCGCCACTACACCTTGCGGCGCTACACCTTGCACCGCTACATCCTCCGCCCGCCGGAGGTAATTTCCCTGATGAGCAGGTACATTTTGCGCCTGAGGGGGGTAAGCCGGTGGAACGCTTTGGGGAACTTGACCTGGGTTTGGTAGAGTCGTTGCGGGACCCCACTGGTCTGGGGCGTTTGGGGGTAGTAACCAATCGCGCAGCATGACCTGATCATAGAAGACTCCATTCTGGCCCAGTGGTGCCAGGCCCGTGGACGGATTCTTCACGGTGGATGTCAACTTCACCCAACAGTCCTTAACAAGTTGAACAACAGCCTTATCGATCTGGCGCATAACAGCCCTGTTATTCGCAGCCGCAGCTCTGACAAGGCTGTCGCAGGCAGCGCGCAGTGTCCTAATACCAGCGACGATTTGCTGGAAATGGTGGTCAGGGAATGTACGCATTTTCCTAATGCCCCTTGCAAGCATCTGATCCTTCACCGCCTCCCGCCATTCGCAGTACCAGTGGTTGTCGTCGGGTATGCCCATTGACAACTTGTGATCAACAATCTTTCGATAATTGGAGGGTCTTGGACTTATATATCCTCTCAGAGATACCGGCGGAAGGTGATAGGTTTGGCCCGCCGGAGCCTGGAGGTTTCCCGCATTTGGCATATACACATAATCTATGGTATTATGTGCCATATCGCTAAACCTTTAGTTGTATAGGTTGCCGCCGGGGTGGAAATACCCTGCGGTGTGGATTCGGTGGATATCTTGGACGTTGTGAGTGTGAGTTAGTTCTGGGTATGAATAGTGTCGATTTCGTGGAAGTTTTAAATGTGAGTTGATTCCGGGTATGAATTCATTCGATCAGAATGAATGCTGATTATATATACAACTGTCAGTGGTTTGGTAGTTTGAATGCCTCTTGACTCTTTTCAAGAATTTGTAGTTCTGACACTAGCATAGCCAGGGCTTTATTGATTCATGTTGATGTTAGAAATGAAACATCCCCTCTGAAACATGGCCATCGTGAAACATGAAGTTCGCCGACCACGTTCATGAAAGAAACCATAGCTGATACCACGTGACGTCTACATCTAGGGCGCTAAACCGGATTGACCTCTATTTACAGTTTAACGTTCAAAGCGTGCACGCCTCTGGAACCTTTGTGCGATCCACACGCATTAGGATGAGCACTAAGCACTCATGCGAGGCCTAGCAAATACCTATTCTGTCGACAAAAATACACCCAAGTAGCAGCATATGAGAAACATTTATGAACAACCCACGCCAATGTGAACATTATCCTCGCCTCCATTACTATACGATATCCATCATCGGCCACCCATGTTCTTGACAGGCAAGCCGACGTCGTGGGGGAACGTCCGGATTGTGACTATGAATCTGATCCCGAGCCTACTTGACGCGAGCATGACCTATTGAGTGGTGATGTTGTGTACGAGTCTGCTACTGCAGTGCTTAACAACAGAGCCTCTTTTTCAGGCGGCCAACAAACACATTTTCTGGGTGCTGGAGAAGCAACTGGGAACGTGAACGGGTTCGAGCAAGAAATCAGTAATCTGTGCGATGACCTATGGGCACCATTCCCCAGCGGTCAAGGGTTCAGGCTTGCCTCTTGGCTCCCTGGGAGTAAAGTACCGAAGTCACGAATCAACGAATACTTCGCGAGTTGCCTAGTTAATTCTGAGTCTGTCGTCTATGGCTCTATGCACACGCTCGAGAAGCACCTGGGGGAATTGGATCCGTACAGTGGATATCTACAATGGTTTGAAGGACAGGTAGAGGACGGAAAGAGCACCTTATCATTCTTCTATCGGAACCTCCTAGATTGTGTCAGATATCTTCTTCGCCAGAAAGCCTACCGCACTGGCTTTGTTTACGCGCCACAGCGTGAATACAATCATACAGGACAACGTGTATATGCCGAGATGCATACAGCAGACTGGTGGTGGGACATTCAAGTAGAGTTTCTCGATCTCTTTCCTGGGAGCGCTGAGTAACTGATTATAGGAGACACTTCCGTCTGGCCCCACTGTTCATCACCAAAAACAGATCCTGCGTCTGATCCGCGGACGTTGCGTCCTGACGCAAGCGACGTATTTCCTGGGTCCCATCCATCCTGTGCGTCCTGACTTGCGTTGCAACACCCCGCCACATTCCATGTCTCCTGAATTGCCCCTAGAGTTCGTTACAGGGCGGGGCGGGGCGGGTTTTCACTCGCCAGGCCCCGCCCTTACAACGGGCCGGGGGGGTTATTTTGGGGGTGATCCCCGCCCCGCCCCCATCCGGGGCGAGTCCCCACTCATTCCCTGGATGGGGACCCGTTTCTCCCCACCTGTTTTAAGGGGACCCATCTGGGGAACGGCTGGGGCCGGGGGCAGGGGCAGGCAACCGTAAAATAACACGCCCCACCCCGGGCCGTTCAGCGGGGTGGGGCGGGGAATTGGGCCAGGCCCCGTAACGAACGCTAATTGCCCCGCAACGTTCCATCCACCCTGACGCAACGTCGTCTCCTCCCGGCGTCTAGACTACCCTAGACTCTTGTTGTCGTCACTTCTTTCTCTTCTCTACGTCCGAACACATGCCTCATCCCCGGAATCACAATTAATCGGAGGCTTCCTCAGACGTGGACTGGCCTCTGGGGCAGCTGCTCTTTTTTTTTGGTCACATCTAACTCTGACATCTCACGTCTCAGGCCTTACGTCTCACCGGTCTGGCAATCTAATGATCTGGGTTTCAAGAAACTCGCTTCTATATCTTCTATATACAGTATCAAGGTGTAGGATTCTCACGTATAGCCGAGTTCTGATTCTCTCATCCGCATTCCTTAATAAACCTCGTTAAATGTTCTCAAATCAATCCGGCTATTCACAAGCCACCGCCGGTCCTCCTCCGGGATCAGATGCGCCAGACCGAAGATTGTCCCTATATCTAATATTGTAAACCCTCGCGCGCCCTCCCTCATCTGCACTGTAACAAGGCCATGTTGATCCGATAGACGCTCGGAGTTGACTGGGGTCAGCATCTCAACACCAGCGACCCAACGCACAGTATCCGTAGTGTCGCATCTGTAGTCCCTGATTTTCAAGAGGGCAACTAGCTTTGCCGGTAGACGACACCTCAGGGCACCATACATTTCTTCCGTACCCACTTGTACCCAAATCCAATCATTGCGACTGCCCTGGTTTCTAAAGTGTAGGGCCCCCGTGGATCGTGCACGGTGGATCTCGTAAACATCGGCTTCTTGGAACGCAAGAACTGGGATTTCAAGTTGCGTCAGTAGCTCAACAGGCAGTGATCAAAGTATCGCATGGTCTTCCGGAAGACGGTGGTCTATCAGTAAGTTATGCCTGCTATATGGTATCAATTCACGATATATAATATCGAGTGAAACTCCTGAGATCCTGCTAAAATCAGCGACGTTGGACACGTCGTCCCGACGTGCCTTCAGGATCCTTCGACGGATGACCGGCTGCCATACCGTGTGGGTTGTCCTATCGGAATCCTTCAGGACGTCGGCGGAGAGACCCTCGCCGTGATCTTGCAGAGATTTCAAGTTCCATAGTCTCATCCGGATGGCATGTTGACGACTATAGCTGTGCACGATCTGGCGCCCCGCATCATTTTTATCCGATTGTCGCCATCCTTCCTTGATTTCCGTCTTGTCGGCGAGATCTCCGATCTCTGTGGAATACATCGGAATATTGCCAAACTGGCGTATATGGTCAGAAAAGTGGCTTAGTAGATGCATCTTGACGAAGTTGAAATGTGATTCGGCATTAATCATGTCTATACGCAGTTCATGCTGTTCGTCACGATCGTCATCACGGATCCGGCGTCGCTGAGATGGGGCCGCTCGCTCCCTCATCAGCCTTCTCTGCCGTCGGATCTCCTTTCGTTGCTTGTTCAACCTTGGCCTGTGTGCGTTTAGTCACTCGAAACTCCAAGAAGATATCCTTCATCCTATGAAACTGGTCCAAATAATCTTCCATGTATGCTATGGTGTCAGGCGTGTGGCTTCGGTATTGTGGCATCATATTGAAGTTGATAAGTGCCCTGACGCATCCGCCAGCACGTTTGAAAGGAATTGCTTGCGCACCTCCTGGCTGGCGAAGAGCCACATCGAGAACTCCCAGAATGCTGCGCCCCAGATTCCTCATCTCTTTCCCTTGCCCCTGGGTAACCTCGCCGTAGGCTTTTTTGGGAACCAAGAATCCCGGGTATGGCGGTAATGCCTTCCAAACGTCTTCGAAAGCCTGCAGTCGCCTGTGTTTCTTCAGAAACCCTTCGATCCAGTCCATCATATGCTTAAATAGCCCGAGATAAATGGTATGGAGCATGGCTGGTTTGTACAGATCGGACGCTGAAACCCGGTCCAGTCTGTGAAAAATATTTTGGCCAAGACCGAGATTGTCACTCATGACATGGTCGTCATTGGACTCCGAGCCTGAGTTCGCATTTTCGGGTTTGTTGCGTTGGTATCTTGCGTAATCTCTGGATCGATAGTTTTTGGCATTGGTTTCTAATTCGTGGGTAGGCACCTGGCATTTAGGACAGGCATTTGTCTTTAACCCGTGTAGTGCCACGTTTTCCATATGGTCCGCGATCAACACGCAGAGAATTGGAAAGCACTGTCGAACCTTGCCGTCGGCGCAGTCAATGGCCATGCCGGCATGCGCCACGTCCTGTAGGGGCGCAAAGATGAGTTCGAATACATCTTGTAGGGTGGCAGCGTTGATTTTCCTCTGACATTGGTCGGCTTTGGAGGACTTTGAGAATTTGGGAGGAATAGGCAATAAGGCTAGAAGCAGAAAGGCCATTGATCCTGGGCTGTTGCGCCGGGCTGATGGAAGATTTCCGATCGTAATATAGACGGGCCACGCTTTCTTTTCACCCGAGCAGTTCGCAAGCTTAGTCTGATCTGACATCCCAATTATTGGAACAACGGTAGCACCCGGCGGAAGTGTCTCCTATCATCCGTCAGCTAAGGTCTTCCAAAAGAGTGTGGGACTCAGATGCTCTACTTGCACGTCCCACCACCAATCAGCCGAATGCATTTCTGCATATATTCTCTGCCCGGTGGAGTCATATTCATGCCGTGGCGCATAGACCAAGTCGTCTCGGTATGCGATCTGGCGAATGAGATATCTAACACAACCTAGTACGTTGCGGTAGAAAAATGGCAAAGTTCTTTGGCCATCCTCGACCTGTCCTTCGAACCATTGCAGATATTGACTGTACGGGTCCAGTAACTGGAGGTGGTTCTCCAGCGTGTGCATGGAGCTATACCCGACTGATTCGGCATCTCCTAGGCCACTTGAGAAGTATTGATTGATTCCTGATTTGGATATTTTTCCCTCAATGAACCAGGATGCTAGTTTGAAACCTTGCGCGGTATTGAATGGTGCCCAAGGGTCCTTGCACAGGTTGCTGTCTTCGTGCTCAAAGCGGTGGACATCTCCGGTGGGTTCTCCGGCACCTCCATAAGGAATCTGTTTGCCGGCAGGGGGAGACGTAGCGTCATCGCGTACTTCAGTATCAGACTGATATGCAATGTCTCGATAAAATGCGTTAGGATCCGATCAAGGAGGGCCCGGATCAGATTCACAGACCGAATCCTGGCGCACGCTCACTTCTGGATTGTGCGATACACTTGATTCCACATTGATATATTGTACGATGGCGGCAAGGACAATGTCCAGACCCCCGTGGGCAGTTCGCAGGTGCTTCTCATATGCACCAGACCGCGTGTATTTTCGGCGGCAGAATGGACATTTGCTAGGCATGGTTGGACTTTGCGCTGATGATCCCGTGGGCTCTGTGTAGATTCGAGCGTACGGCTATGTCGAGTGTTGACCCCTTGAATGTGAATGGATGGCTTGTAGGGCCAAAGGGCCTGCATGCCATAATCATGATCTAGTTGTTGATAGAGTTTAGCGTCGGCGTCACGTGGTATCAGCTATGGTTTCCTTCAAAATCTGACACGGCAAATATTATGTTCCTGCCCGAATGTGTTTCATGTTTCATTTATTCAAGTTGAATTAGAAAATGGTAGTCCTGCCATAGAGCGTCAGATTTGAGTTTCTTTAAATCATGAAAATATTATCATGATTCTTTCAAAGAACCTAGAGGATCTGGTAGGGTTTTATATATAAAGTGAACCGATCACAATACTTGAGGGACTTCATACCAAGATTCATCTCACACTCAGAACATCCACAACAGCCACCGTTATCACATCACTAGCATCCCCAAATACTACCATCTATATACACCCAGAATCCACCGCAATGGCGGAGAATATCAACAATGTACAGTACTCCCAGATGCCCGCCAGAGGCATGCAGCACCTGCCGTCCACGGGGCAGACGTATCACCTTCCGGGTAATACTCTCGTTGGGGAGTATTCAGCTCGACCCATGGATCATCGTAAGATTAGCGATCATAAGTTAACATTGGGCGTCCCCCCTCATGCCAAAGGTCACCCCCTCGCTGAATATCTTACGTGGCGGGACGCTGTGAAAGATCAGATGTTAGCCAGGGGCTATATTACAGATAATAGCCAGTTCCCAGACGCCGAATTCCAGCAAATCGTCGGAGGCATGAGAAGATTGAAACCAGCCTGCGATGAAGTCGCCACGGCGTCAGCAGTCAATAACATGCCTAGTATGCAGGAGATTGACAAGGCGGTGCTTCAACTGGTTAAGGACTGTGGGAAGAAGTTGGCTTATACCATTAAGACAACTAAGAAAGTGCCTCCCGGCCCGGGTGTCCGCCCTGGGCAAGTCATTGGGAACCCGGTGCTACTACCGCTCAACGCTCCAGCTCAGTGTCCGTGGAGTATTGCAACAGCTGTACCGAACGGTGGCCCAGTTGTCCAAAATGCTCCAGGGCCAGCCCCAAGCGCACCTGCTCCCCCGGCGAATCCCCAAGCTCAGAATAATCCTCCACCCCCGGCGATTCCCCAAGCTCAGCTCATTCCTCACCCTCCGGCGCATATTCCTCCGCAAATCTAACAGGCTCTCCTAGTGTTTATTCCTGGTATGCTGGTGTGGGTCTAACATGCTCTGGCGAATCCCCAAGCTTAGATTAATCCTCCACCCCTGGCGATTCCCCAAGCTCAGGTCATTTATCACCCTTTGGTGGATATTCCTGCGCAAATCCCAAAGGCTCTTCCAGTGTTTATTCCTGGTACGCCGGTGCGGGTCCAACATGCTCCGGCGATTCACCAAGCCCAGAACAATCCCGGTCCCGCGAATTTCCAACGGCAGAACAATCCTCAACTTCAGCCGAATAATCCTCTGCAAATCCCACAGGCTCTCCCAATGTTTATTCCTGGTACGCCGGTGGGGGTCCAACATGGTCCGGCGGTGCCCCAAGCGCAGAACAATCCCGGCCCCGCGAATCTCTAACCGCAGAACAATCCTCAACTGGCAGTGAATAATCCTGCGCAAATCCAACAGGCTCTTCCAATGTTTCTCCCTGGTACGCCGGTGCGGGTCCAAGATGCTCCCCCGCCGGATATTCAAGCCCATGACGTGGCACGGCGAGTACCTCTCGCAGCGTCCGATCCGTCCCCAATTAGTGAGTTTTCGCAATAATCCAGATGTGTTTGTTATCACGTACTGACTTAGAACTTATAGATTGGAGCGCTATGCTTGGCCGTCTATGTGCTGTCCATATTGTTTGGGTCTGTATTCCTGCAAGTGGTGGCGCACAATGACCCAATTATCGCCTTCTTCATTTGCATCCCCAAAATATCCATGTGGTAGGTTTTGCTGAGTTAAATTCCTATGATATACATCGACTGTCAGCAATTATTGCGAGAACTGTGCCACACAACGCAATTCGCTACATACTTGGCGCAACTGGTGAAGGCTGTCATCAGCTGCGTCTGCATCCTGCCTTCCAGTTGTCTTATATAGATTACATGTTTATCAAGAATGATGAAGGCGTAACATATTTTACCTAGTGTTGGGACATGTCATAGTTATGGGACGCTTTTACAAACAACCAACCGAATATGTAAGATACCTATATCTCCATCAACACAGGCTTAATAGATCTAGAAATTGTAGGTAATAAGAACAAACCACTTGGCTATTTGCTAGCAAAAGTTGAATTAAATTCAAGTAATTGTCAATGATTGAGTTCTTAATAAATAGTAAGTATGGAAAAATATGTAGCAGTAAATTAAATGAGATTGGAGGATTGAAAATTGCATATTCTTGAGAGCAAATTAAGGCAGCTGAAATACATAGGTCTAGAGAATCATACTCTAGATTTGCAAAGAGAAGTCTCTTGTATTTATCCCAAGTCGTGAATTTGAAATGTTGTAGTCTAATCTTTTCCTCAAAACTCTATATTTTGTGAAATCACTATACAACAAAAATCAACGCAATCAGTTCAAAAAAGCCCAAGTCTACTGGCAGAAAGCAAAAAACCTCTCCAATACAGAGGAAACTAAATTATACTTTAAGCTCAGATGGGGAAGATTCTTGTAGTGTAAGGTTGACTGACATGGATGAGATAAGCGATTATGATGTAGTCACTGAGGTATATTACACTGTATTAATAAGTACACTACTATAAACCAACGACTTGGGTCCTGTAAAGTTCCAATCAACTTGCAACTACTTCTCAATTAAGGTTCAGACCTCAGCGTACATGTACTAGGAAATGAAATAATTTTACCATTTTTGCTCAAAATTTGGCACCTGAATAGCTAAACTTGTTTGAAATTCTTTGTTTTTATACTAAATGTATGATAGTTGCAGTACTAGTGGTCTAGTGAACCTGTAATCTGACAGGTGAATTCAAACCCCTATGGGCATTCTAAATACAAAGTCTCATGTGATTCTGTGTACTCTGCATTGCTCTGTTGATGTTTTTGTATGTTAGATTTCAGATGTAAAAATTGTCGCATACCTATGACACGTCCCAACACTAGGTAAAATACGTTAAGAGCCTGGCTGCTGTCGAATCCGGTTCTTGAGGATCCGTTAGATCTGTTGGGCTATTGGCACCGGCTGGGGATTCGGGAGAGGCCGGCTACTCCGCTCTCGAGAGGGCACAACTATCTTCACAAAAATGCCGTCGCCAATTAGGCTCAGCATGCGGCGGGATGTCATGTCCTTCAGGCCGCACGAGTGGATGCGGGAGCTGACCCCGGCCCAGCCAATGCCTTGGGTAAAAAGGCAAACGACTCGCCGGTTTTTCATCCAGGATCAAGCAGTTCATCATGGGTTGTCTCTGACGCCGGCGGGGGACGCGAAGCAAGCATCAGAACATCACCATCCCCGGTTGGAGATCCCGGCGAATCCCCCGCTTTTCGTATACCACTCGGAATCGAATCGCTATCCCAAATGAATACCCACAAGGGGTCGGAACAGAGAGGCGGCGGGGCTCATACTCCATATGACAAGGTACGGAAGCGTGGGGCTTATTCCGATTCGGAAGATTTGGACTTTGAGCGTTTGTGAAAGAAATCGCGTCAGGCTGCCAGTGTCCGCGAGTGGCTGAACGCAAAGGACGACCTGAAGCATCGGGCACAATTCGATGACGAAAATGGTGACGAGGACACGGGTTCAAGGGAGGCTAAGAGACTGCTGCTGACAATATCCGGGGAGTTTGGTCGATCTCACGATGCCTCGATCGTACCCTGAGTCTGCCGAATTATATTACTGATTTAGCATTTGTGTTTAATAGATTTCATAGAGTTCATAGAGTATTAGAATAGATTTCTCAGAGCGTGCATATCTTGAATTGACGAGTTCTTTCGTCTCGGTTCGCTCATACATGGCGTGTGGTGTTGCGTTCAGGTTCAGTGATGAGAGCTAAAGTCTTGGCATGAAGCTGAGGCTGACGCCAAGAGAGGTCAGAGTACCCGGCGCATGAATACTCGTGAGGCTTAAAACAATATTTCAGGTGGGGGGAGGCCAATATCACCACCCGTGACAATCACGACTCAGTACTTTTCACGATCTTTCGCCTGTCTTCATTCAATCTACGTCCTATATCCTTATCCGACGTCATTGGAGAAGTGCATTCGTTATCTATCCCACGATACTGTATCTGAGCTTCATGAATCGACATCACGACCTGGCGGTACACCCGAAGTCAGATTCCCTGCTTGTACAGCCCCTAGGGCTCACTCCCGGCGAAATGTACAGCGTCGGAGCTATCTATATATGGACCCCTCCAACCCCTCCGACCCCTCATCTTTCTCGTCCGCTCCACCTCCAGCGATTCAAATCTCAACACCATGGGAAATCATCGTGAGAGTGTCCTCCGCCTCTGACCTCCCTTGATGGCTTCTGCCTAGGAGTGTTACGCACCCATCTCTCCCTTCCTCTCTCTGGGGTCTTTGGCCTCCCCTCCCACGGGGTTCTTGACTCTGTCTTCGTTTAGCTTGCTGGCGTTGATGTTTCTCCCCCTTACCCCGCACTTCGCGACGCGTCTCGCTTAGCGTTTTGCACGGTCGGCAACCCCCTTTCCATCGTCAACACACGGTCGCAGTCTCGGGCTATCGGTGAAGTAGTTGCCCTGGTGGCCCTGCTCTCTGGTATCGCACTCTCTCCTGAGTTGCTCGGTCGGTACGGTCGGCATTCGAAAAATCGTGACCCTGTCTCGGTCCTCCGTGTTCGTACTTCTTGGTTACTGGCGAGCCTTCCCTCTCCCGCTTCCCACGCGTCAGATCCGCTTGCACCGTACTGCTACATCTAGCTGGCACCTTACTGCCTCCTACTTCTTCCCTCGCCTTCGGTCTCCCTCTCGTCCGGGATCCTCTCCGGTAGTGACGCTCTCTCTCTTGTAACAAGGGACCACGTGAGAGACGCGGTAATATCGTCCGGTCGGCCTTTGGTCTATCCGCTGTGGCTGGCATCCCCTCTGCTGAGTGGCTCTCCTTGCCGGGTGACTCCCCTCGTCCTTCTCCCTCTCCCGCGATTTACTCTACGGTCGCACCCGTGGTGGTTACGGTATTCCATGGTATAGCACTACCTCCTTGGATGTTCCTAAGATCTGCCGCGTCGCCGATAACTGGGGACGGTCCGTCCCTGACCCGCTCGCCCCTGTAGCCCTCGTGGGTTTGGGGTCCAGTACGTTTTTCCGTTAGGGCACCCGGCAACAGTAGTTTTATCCTCTCCACTCCGTCGGCCCTGGGCCGTAAGATCTTTTCTTTTGTTTATGGGGGCCTGCTGAAGGGTTTCTTTGCTCCTGTACATCTTTATGTTGGTTGTCTTCGTGTTTGGCTTTCCTCTGCTTTCCTCCCCATTAGTTTAGGCTGGTGGCTGGTGTGCGGTTAGGCCCATACCATAGGGTCTTGGGGGTACGGTTTCGGTCTTCATGTTTGATTGCTTGCCTACGGGTGGGGGGTATTTGTTTGTCCCATGACGAGGTGAAGCGGGCCGTTGGATTGTTTCATAGTTTTGTTTCGGCCATAGCTAGCGCTCCAT
>Ga0307517_10008178_pt1 | contig 15046 bp, 7 predicted proteins | sample 23_EM_MG_FD_194515 | JGI IMG/M metagenome (GOLD analysis project Ga0307517, IMG submission 194515) | Populus trichocarpa ectomycorrhiza microbial communities from riparian zone in the Pacific Northwest, United States - 23_EM | ecosystem: Host-associated > Plants > Roots > Unclassified | place...
AATGTAGATGTTGTTAATATATTTTTTAATTTTTGTCTCACTCATAACTTAACGCAAACTAATTGTTTTATATATATATATATATATATATATATATATAAACATCCATTTAAATATTTTTTATTAATTATTAAATCCTTAATATAATGCTAACATTATAACATGTATTAACAGTAATATGTAAATCTCACTCTACATCTAATTAAGAAAGGGATGTTCTAAAATATTATTATAATCCTAAAAATTAGATCACAGATGATTTTTCCATCTATACATCACTCTGTAAAACTTTAAAAGCCATTAACTAAAGTTCTAGAACCAATTAAATAAAAAACTAGAGGGATGGTAAAAACATTGTCCCCCTAGATACACTGCACTCTGTAAACTAGAATAATATTTTTATCATCTTGGTAGAATTGACTTTGCAGTAAGATTTTTTGGTATTTTTGAATTGACTGAGGACAAGAATTATATTTTATTTTAAATTAAATAGAAAAGTGGTATAAATATCCTTAAGAGTCATAAATTATTGGATATTGAGGGGTAAATTCATATTTTTCATTAAAAAATACATAGTAAAATAACATGTTTGCTTTTCTTGACAAAAACAATTGTTTACTAAGGGGTCTTTTAGTCTTTTTCTTTTTTATAAACACGGTAAAAACACCTCATTATCCTTGAAGTTTGACTTTTTATACATTGGCTCTGCGGGTGTTTTTATTTTTGTGCTATTGGTTTTTTCGTTGTTATTGGATAAAGTAAGGAGCAGTTCTGTTTTTTAATAAAATAAAAGTATTTAAAAAAATCATAAGCGTGTGTTAGGCACACGTCAGCCGCTAAGCCGTCTTTAGACAACGCGTGTAGCTAATTCTGATAACCAAAACCATCATTTTGGGGCGACTTTTAGATTCATGTTGACATCTCCTACATGTAGAGGTGGCGCATGCATTGAACGAACATTTGGTTTAGCTCTAACAACCATTTTGTTTTTTTTCCTCTCTCACTCCCTCAATGTTTGTGCCCTGCCCTATAATTTTTCAAATCAGCCCCTCAGCTTTCTTTTTGATTTAGTCCCTAATCGTTTGGTTAATATTTGTTTTATTTAAACTAATTTATGGAATTACAAATTTATTTCAATTTTATCCTTATTTGATTTTTGTTTTTATTTTTCAAATTTGGTTCTCATTCTTTTAGTTGCTATATATGTCATTTGAGAAAAAATTTATAATTTTTTGTTTACATTTGACCCTTCATCATTTTTTTTCTTATAAGATTTTATTATCATTCTTTTGATTTTTTTTCCTTGCCAAATTGTTTAGGTTAGTATTGTTTTTATTTAATCTCATCCTTCAATATTTAGTTAGTTTAGATTTGAGCTTTTTAATTAAACCCATATTTGAGATTTGATGGGTTGTAGTTTGAAAAATTAATCCAACTTTAAGAAGTTCATCCGAGGTGCTGTGATTATTTTTATCATTCTTTTAAGCTATTTATTTTATTTTATTGGAGATTAAGCTTTGTTTATTTACTTGCTTTGTTTTATCTTTTTTTGGTTAATATTTGTTTTATTTAAACTAATTTATGGAATTAGAAATTTATTTCAATTTCATCATCATTTGATTTTTTTTTCATTTCTTAAATTTGGTTCCCATTCTTTTAGTTGCTATATATTTCATTTGAGAAAAAAAATTTAATTTTTTGTTTACATTTCATCCTCCATCATTTTTTTTCCTATCAGATTTATCCTCATTTTTTTTCTTTGTCAAATTTTTTAGGTTGGTATTTTTTTTACTTAATCTCATAATTCAACATTTAGTTAGTTTAGATTTGAGCTTCTTGATTAAACTCAAGTTTGCAATTTCATGAATTGTAATTTAAAAAATTAATCCAACTTTAAGAGATTCATTCAAGGTGCTGTGATTGGTTTTATCATTCTTTTAAGCTATTTGTTTTTTTAATTTGATTGGAGATTAGGTTTTGTTTATTTATTTGCTTTGTTTTATCCTTTGTTTTTTTTATTTTTATTTTTTATGGGTTATCTCGAGATTTTTTATTTATTATTCTTTGTTAAATTTATTTTTTCAAAATAAATTTTATTCTTGAATTAAATAAATGAAATACTCCATTATGTTTTATTCAATTTTCTCTCTAACAAATGCAACTTGTTTCAATAGAGTCGTGCAATGAGATTTGAACCATTTCAACAAACTTTTTTAGTCACGAGTAATATTCAGAGTAATATTCATAGTGGAGAGTAATATTCATAGTGGAGTGACGATAGATCTCCAACAATCTTTTTTTTCATTTCATTTCCTTATAAGTATGATATTGTTAACTTATTTTTTTTAGTTAATTATTGTCATGTGCTTTTTTACTGTTCATCTTCTATCGTTGCTAATCTATACAGGAACAAGAACACATGAATTGTGACTTTCGATCATTGATTGATTGGCCTGTCTTTCAAACTAGGGGGGAAGATGGTTTATCAATATGACTCAAGTTGAGGATGGAAAATTACATGTCACACAACGACAATTTTACAAGACATTAAAACGAATGACTGAAGCAAGCAGGCATGCTAAATACCACTAACCCAAAAACAGTCTCAGGCTGTGTCACGGGCATTCAATGTTTGGATAAATAGCACTGGCATCGTAATTAAATAAATTGCTTCAGAAACTCTGTAGCAACCAGCCTCCCTCGTGTGTTCACAGACATTTTCAATTCACTTATCTCCTTCTCAATATCCTGCAATTGGAGAACAAAGTGTGTGATCGAGAAAGCTTCCAATTTTAAAACACTGTTGAACCATTTGTGCAACAAGAATAGATTTGCAGCAAAAATAAACGGGTAAAAAGTTACATGCTCAGAACCCCACATAAACAAAATAAAGACCTAAACTGGGGCGGATGGATGAAAGGTAAATCATGTAACCGCGCAAGGAGTAAAGTTTAAGCCAACTTTCCTTTCATAATAAAACTAGATAATCACATCTTCCCATCCAGGTGCTGTTAATCTTGACAACATGTAAACCATCACAAGGTAGCATGGAATGGCCATATGCATGTGACCAGCCATAATTTTCACCTTCATTTTCCCCCATATGGAGAATCCATTAAATCAGTTCAAAGTTGAGAGAGCAAACCATATACAGTCTTTATCATGAACAAGTTTCTAGAGCTATAGAATTATTTCATAATTAAAAACGTCAAAGTTCTCCAAATTACTTATTCATCTGAAACTGAACAACGATGAAGCACATAACTAAAACTAATGGGTTGAAGAGGAAAGGATGGTCTGCTAAGGAAACTTAATCCCAATTTAGCATATTTGAAGTAGTGGATGAAGGAACACCTGATTTAATACACTGTGCACCAAATTTGAAATACTTAAAATCAATTTAGGACGTCAATAAAAGCATTGTTCACAATGACAACGTAATGTAAAGGTTGAAACAATCTTTCTTTCCTGTTCAATTCTCCCCACTTCAGAGAGTTAAAAAAACTCAGGACATGGACGAGTAGTCTAAATATAACATCTTAGCCTTATGGTTGAGTTTCACAATGTGTATAATCAAATAGCAGGTGATACCTGGGAGAATAACATCAAAACCATATTCTAGAAGGAAATCTAATTAGAAAAGACCAAGCAAGTGGCAAGGAATGGTTAAATCTTACTTCCATGAATTGCACAATAAAATCGATGAGTTTGCGTTTCTGCATCTCCTCACAGTGGAAGTTTGTGATTAGAAAGCTAATGTCATAACCCTGATAAGTAAGGCATCATTATAACATATCAACATAAGAATGCTATCAACATGATATAGCAAATGTCTGTCAGCAATTTGTAAATTAATTCAGAGATATAAGCTGAAACTTTACATGACAGGCGCATGATCAGATTACTATTTACTGAATTAAAAATAATATTAAACAGAATATGTTTGAAAATTCAATTCAGCCAGTAACCAGGGTTCATTGATATGATTACAAGTAATTAGACCAGGATATAAATTGCATTTTGAAAATAAAAATAATCAATAAATCCACATGTGTATCCAAAATTCATTGTAAATGCTTAAATATAAAAGAATCTTTCACCAACACTTGACCACATAGACTTCATAATCCATTACAATAAAAAAACATTTAAAATTCTATTCATAGAGAGAACTGAAGAGACAAACTTTTTTGTATAATATTGCATTGAGATCAAATTAGTTATCATATCCCTTATTTGCAAATTCTCTGTTACTTATTGAAACAGAGGACCCAACTTCCTGAGCAGCAAGGTGCTTGTGTATTATGGAGAAAGACTTGAACCAGTATTCCAATTTGGCTTGACCAGCTTAATGTTCTTCTAAGAAAAGGAAAAACTACGCTAATCTGAATCCGGACAATGTTATTTTTCATCCAAGAAAAGGCACAAGTTTTCCTGCAACTCAAGGTATGCCAACCTTGTGAATGAAGTCCTAGCAACTCCGAAAACAAAAATTCACATAAACAATCAACAGTTGATTTTGTCAAGCAAAATGAAGCACTTTTCAGCTCATTCATATGAGACAACACATACCTGTACAGGCTTTCGTCTCAACACTTGAAATGCTTCTGCCCTCATTGATAAAAATCTAAGAAATTTTTTAGTTAGTATGTTTTCAAGCTCATCTGCCTGCTTTACCTGTACAAGAGGAAATAAATATGCATATAAGGAAAAAATTTGAGAATAAGAATTGGATGCAATTTATGCTGTGTCAAGTTAATAAATAAACACAAGAAATCCAAATGAAAAAAGAGATACAACACCAAAGGAAAAAGAAGAAGAGAACATAGTATCTTTGGTCTCAAAAAGCTAACATGAACAGAATGAGTATGACTAAGTTTAGCAGCAAAATCAACTTATCTTTGAAGTTTTGCGGCTATTCTTATACTGTATAACTATGCACCTGACTGTTATTCTAGGATGAGTACTTCAATGATTCTGCTTTAGCAGCTTAGACTATTAACACCAAATTATTAAGCCTACGTGCCTGACACTTCTTTGATAATCTTCATGGGATCCCTGAACCATGCTGCATATGTAATGTATAATCTAGATTTGACGAACACAGGGAAAGAAATAGGAGGACAGAAGTTTCTAAAACACAATCTTTTATAGGTGAATTGGAAAACTCTCTGCAGCAGCAAAATGGAATGTTTCCCTTTGATCAAACCATGACATAATCAACACCAAACAATATCCATTAAAACTTATAGATGTGCAATCCTGAAAATGACACCACATACCAACTAGCCTATTAGAAAGAATTAAAAGATTAAAAAGTAGCCCACAAGCAACCATTTTCATATGTTACGAGTAACCAAAATGAGCAGAAAAACATTGTTCACAATGACACATACTGTTCTATAAGAAAGTCCTATTTTCACTATACAGCTCTGCCAGGCACATTAATCTAAAAGTTGAGATAAACACTTCACCTTGAGGCTAATACGCAACGAATTAATAGATGTTTCTATCAAGCACTTTTCAGCCTCATTTCTACATATCAAAATCTGCAATAGCATCATCATCACATGCAATCAAGTTAGATATCCATCAGCACAACAACTACAACAAAACATTTCTTCATAATTAAAATTTAGCATCAACCAAAATGATCCTTACAGAATTTAGCAAAAGTTCCGGGCTCGTCCTGCAAGACATAAACAAAAGATCACAACATTCCTCAAGATACTGCACAAGCAAGCTCGAAATGCAGGAAACAATTATGAATAGTATTATAACTTATTTTCCTTTTTAATAAAAAATGGAAAACATACTTCATTTCGACCTCTGGTTTGTTATGCCTTTCAACTTCTTGACAAGGGAAGTTCTGCAAAGCAGTTTCGAAAATCAATAAATTTAAAAATTTAAAAAGTAATTAAGGGAGGGATTAAATTTTATAATGCAAGCATTACCTGCAGGCACAAGGATGCCTCTAAAGTATTCCGTATACATGTTAAATACAAGCGCAATGAAGTTGCCTGCAAAATAATAACGAAATTAGAATCAAATTAATGAGTAAGATCACAGAGGAAAGAAAGAGATTAGGGCTTACCATTTAGCCAGAGCTCTGGATTTGAGATTGATTGTGTCGAAACTGCAACGTTTTATACGATTTCGATTTTTTGGATTGCGAAGAATTGTTGCTGTTGGTGCTGTGGGTTTGTTTGGAGGTGGAGTGGGAGGTGGGTGTGATTTGACTTGGTGGAAGTTTTGATGGGTTTTGTTTGTTGCTTCTGGTGGCAGATTACGCCTTGCACTTACGTGGAAAAAAAGAAGAGAGAGAGAGTCGAACTACACGTCGTTTAACTTTACTTATGGCATGACTGTGGTTTTATTTTTATTTTTCTTCTTTTTTAATCGGCTAAACTGACCCAACTTCTCTTAAACTGCAGTTGTTTACGGCGTGGTTGAAATTATAATGATGGTGACGGTTTAAAATATTATTTATTTATAAATATATTTTTTAAAAATTATTGTTGACATCAGCACATTAAAATAATCTGAAAATATAAAAAAATTATTTTAAGCAAAAATATAAAATTCAAAATTTGAGGGAACGCGGTTTGCACCGCGTTCCTAAACACCTCTCAATTTTATCCTCTCAATCCTACATTGTTTGACCAGCAACAAATTAAGAATACCAAAAAAGATAATATTATTTCAAAAGAAATAATGTTTGAGAAAATAGTTGATTGGTAATAGTTTTTGCCTGGTGTTATGGTGTTAGTGTGGACAGAGAGGAAGAGATGGTGGCGCTTTGTGATGGTTTTGCTTGGGTGTGAGGAGAGGGATTTCATTGAGGAAAGAGAGAAAAGGGTTAGTAATGTTGTTATGGGTTTTATGGTGGGCTGGTTGAGTTTCAGTTAGTGGTCAATGGTTAGGAAGGACAAAGAAGAAGAAGAGGGAAGGGTCATTGATGACAAGTTGAGGGAGAGGTTCAATGGTGGTAGCCAATGATGTTAGAGATATGGTCAGTGGCTGTTGAAAGGAAGAAAAGAGAAAGAAAGAAAGGAAAATGGAGATTTTTTTTCAAATTATAAGAATATTATATTTAAAAATAAACTTTATTTTCCATATTTTTTTTCTAGAAAAAAATGAAATAATACTTCATTACTAAATAACCTTAAGGATTTTATATATTTTTTTCATTAAAATGCATGGAAATACTCGAATTTTAAATTATCCAAAATTAACATAGCGTATAAAATAGATAAAAGCTAGGGTTCTCAATCCTTAAAGTTACAACCCTAAACATTATAGAAAAATAGAAAAAATATTTGATATTTTATTAAAAGTCTAAATAGTTTGAATCTCTTCAAAATAAACTATACATCTCTATTTATATTAGTTTTAGGTCTAAAATTCTTTATAGGAAGATTCCTAATTAAAACTAATTTTTTTTTATAGAAAATGATTCCTAATTAAAACTTATATAATTAATAGAATCCATCTAGCATTAGGATTCCTAACTAATAAAATATTAATTAAATTAAAAGTCCTAAGCTAAATAGAAAACAAATAATTCAAATCCAGAATTAACTAGGGTAACAACAACTTCAAGCTTCATATCAGATACTTTTGACTTTCTTTGTGAACTTCTTTTAAAGCTTGGCATTGTCTATCTAATTCATAAATGTAGTTGTAACACATTCCACATTAGTCCCCTCTACTTGTAAAAGACTCAACCTCAAGTAACCTCTAAGCTTTGGATATAAAGGATTATCATCATAGAAATGAGAAATTTTTTACACATTAAAAGTTCTATAAATACTCATATTATTAAGTAAATAACATAAGCATTGTCACTAATTTTTTTCAAGATGGTGTAAAGACCATATTTCTTTTATTATAGCTTGTTACATAACCCTGCCAGAAATCACTCTTTACGAATGAACATCATCACCTTATCTCCTTTCTTATACACTTTAGCAAGGTGGTGTATACCAATAGTTTTCTTGTATCTGGTATCGGTCTTCATCAACTTCTACTTCTCATCCTCCATAATAGCTTGTGCATCCATAGTCATCTTTTTGGCAACCCAGCACCCTTCTAACCTGGCACAAGATCTAGCACATGCTTAGGACACTGTAGATACATAATCTCATATGGTGATTTATCCATAGCACTATTGTATGCAAAATTATACTTGTGAAAAGGCATAATCCCATTATTTTGGCTTATAACCACAAATGCTCCTTATCAAGTTTTTAAGTGTCTGACTCAACAACTTTATTTACCTAACTATCTATGAATGAGCTATGCTACTAAACTGTAATGAAAAATCATAAAATTTCCAAAACTTCTGTAAAAATGACTAGGAAACTTATTGTTTTGGTCAGAAGTTATGGTTTTCAGCACTTCATATAAATGAACCACCTTCCAAAAGAAAAGCTGAGCAATAACAAACATATCATTCATCTTTTTTTTAAGAAATAAAATGTCTCATCTTTGAGAACTTGTCAACTATAACAAATATAGAATCTATTTCCTTTTGTGTACATAATAATCCAAGTACAAAATCTATAAAAAAGTATTCACGAGTATTTTTAGAAATAGGCAAAGACATTTATAGACATGTATTATGTGATTTCTCATTAGCAGTTTGACATATAATATTTTTGCACAATCTTATCATTATCTTGTTTTAAGTGAGGCCAATAATACATGTTAACAACAACATTAATAGTCTTTTTTTCTCCAAGTGACTAACCAAACCTCCTCCCTACAAATCATGAATAACCTTCTCTTGTAATGAAGACCGGGGAATACAAAATTGATTTCCCATCATAAAAAATCCATCATGAATGTAAAAATCATCAACGGGTAGATTCTGACATTTCTTCCAAACCTCGTTGAAATCTTCATCATACTCATACAACTTTTTCAAGCAATCAAACCCAATGATATCACATTTTAAGGTAATCAGCAAGGTTGCTCTCCTACTTAAAGCATCAACAACTTTATTTTAAATTCTAGCCTTATATGCAATTATGATTCGGAACCGTTATAAGTAAGTGACCTATCGAGCATGCATGTTATCACTAATTCTCCTTTGATTATGTAAAAATCTTAGCACTTCATAACTATAATACAACACAAACTCCTTACCAATCAGATAATGCCCCTACTTCTTAATAGTCTAAAAAACTACATAGAACTTTTTATCATATGTGGACCGTTATAACTTCACATCACTCAACTTCCCACTAAAAGAATTCCACGGGCCTCTTTTATTAGGAAAGAACTCCACCAATCCTAATATTACAAACATCACATTATATGATGCAACCATATTATTTGATAGTTTTACCCACATTTACCTAGTGTTTTGCCTATATTTTATACATAAAATGCCTTGATATTCTTTGTTTTATGTTTTGAAGGCACTTTTGGATGAAAGATTCAAAAAGAAGTAAATTGGAGATAATTGATAGATTTGACCTCTAGTCGATGTTTTATGTAAAGCTTGAGCTTTAGAGGTTGAAACGAAGTGATTCCAGTGGCATTAGAAAACTAACATCCATACCTTTCTATACATATAAGGCAAGAAAAATAAAAAGAGAAAGAGCATTGAAATCGCAGCCTTCAAAGTCAAATCTTGTATTCTGTCAGTGTTGACCTTCGACCATTCCGACTTGAATATTTTGAGCTACAGAAGTCCATCTGATGCAAACTCAATTTTATTGGATTCTTGACTTGAAGACCTATTAGCCTACTAAATTTCAATAGACAAAGAGCTCATATAAGAGAGATATGATTTTTCTAATATGATATATGAATTATGTCAGCAGACAAGTTTTGTGAAGAAACAAGTCCAAAGTACTTCTCAAAGCATCAAAACCGTCATCCAAGTTTTTATTTCGGCAATTTAGCTCCTCTAAATCAAAATTCAAAGCTTGAAGATTTTATGCAAGACTATTTCTTCTTTTTAGGAAAATAGTTATTGAAAGGCTTAAATGTAAATTGTCTACTTAGAAAAGGACTATCTTGTAGAAAAAGGATTAGGGTTTCCTTGGGTATAAAAAAAGAGAAAGGAAAAGAGAGGAAGGCCAGCCAAGAGAAAAAAAAACACCTATTTCCTCTGAAAAACTTGAAATCATGTTTTCTTCCTTTTTTTTGATTAATTGTTCAGTAGACATGCAAGGCTAAACTCTTTTTCTTGGTTGCAATGACATGAAAACCTTCGAATTTCAAGAACTGTGAAATTTATTTTACCTTTTCTTTTTAGTTTATATAATGAATATGTTTGTTCTCCTATGCTTATTTTTCCTATGATTTTTTATTTTAATTGTCAAAGCGGACTCTAAGTTATTATTGTAGATAATATGTTGCTAAGTTTGATATCAAAACTGGAGTTATGGTATATGAACTTGTGAAGTAACTGAGTTTAATAATTGTGGTGGATCTATATTGCTATTCAATTAAATTACTAGTGCGGAAACTGTGGTTATTTGATGGTTAGGGTTAGTTATATGACGGATTCGTTAATTAACTAATGTTAAGAAAGGATAAATATTCAGAATATAAAATTGATGTATCGTTTCAGTGATCAGTTCTGATTTTCATAGGTGGATGTTTACTTAAAACCAAGGTTTGTTCTCTTGATAATTTTCTGATTTTATTTAATTTTGCTTGATAATTTTATGTTTACTTTTGCTCTAGCCTAGATAACCTCCAACCCCCACCAAAATTGCATATTATATAGCATAAAAATATGAACCAGACCTTCCTCGTGGGATCGACTCATTGCTTGCTTTATACTATCTTATGTGTTGTGTTTTAAACTAGGGTAATTAATTTGAGCAACCGCGACATCGCAACAAATTTTGGCTTAAAAAGTTTATTAAAATCTAGAAGTGTCTTGACCAAAGCATTGCTTGATTTTTCTTTTATTGAAATAAAGCTTTTTTCTGCCTTTTCTCCCCCAATCAAACTTTCCCTTTCTTCATGCATTCAATAATGGGTGCAATAATATTACTGAAATTGCATATGAATCTTTAATAAAAAATAGCAATCATGAAAACTATGCACTTCACTAACTATTTTAGAGGTTGGCCAATGTCTAATGGCTCGAACCTTCTCCTCATTGACATGCATGTCATCTACACTAATAACAAAGCTTAAAAATAGTAGCTTATCAGTCATAAAACTATAATTCTTTAGGATCATATACAACTTGTTTTTCAATAACACCTCAAACACCTCTCTCAAGTGCCTTAAGTGATTAACCTTATATCTACTATAAATCAGGATATTATCAAAATAAATAACCATAAATTTATTTATAAAAGGACATAAAACTTGATTCATCACCTTCATAAAAGTATTTTGTGTGTTAGAGAACCTAGAAGTCATAAACAACCATTTATTCAACCCATCATTTTTCTTGAAAATTGTCTTCCATTTATCACTTAGTCGAATTCAAATCTAATGATAACCACTCCTTAAGTTAATATTCGTAAAGATTGATGCCCTATGTAACTGATCAAACATGTCATCTAATCGCGGAATCAAAAACTGGTATCCTAAGGCTATCTTATTAATGGCATGACTGTCTACTCATATGTGCCATTTACATCCTTCTTTGAAGTCAATAATGATGGAACTGCATAAAAACTTAAGTTCTCTTGAATTTATCCCTTTCTCAAAAGCTCTTCTACCTATTTCTTCAATATTTTACCTTTATTATGACTCATTTGATAATATAGCAGGTTTGAAAGGCTAGCTCCTTATACTAAATTAATTTAATGTTGAATATCTCTCACTAATGGCAATTCATTAGGTAGAATCTCCTCAAACTTGGTAAGGCTTAATTTCTTTAGGAATATATGCTCTTTTATATTATGCTTGTTCATATACTAACACCTTCATAACCAATGTATGAATCTACTTAATTTCTTATACCTTTACTTGCATCTCAAGTTTTGAACTAGTTATTGTAAGAAAAATCATCTCAAGCTTTAAGGTTTGATTCTCCTTTCAAAGGCATAATAGTATAATTCACACCAAATTATCTATACCCAGGTGTTTAGCATCCACATCTTATTACAAAGGCCTATTAAAGATCTAATTATATGCATTCATATCTACCACATCACAACACATCTCATCCATATACTTCCCAATGAAAAAAGATATCTTATAACGTTGGTATACCCTTATCTCTCTTATTGATTTAGTCCACCTAATCTTGTAAGGTTCAGGATAAGGTTTTAATAGTAATTTCATTTTATCAACAATATATTTACCATTTATATTTTCACATCTTGCACTATTAATAATTAAGTTAAACGAGTTTTTATTTATGATACAATAGGTATAAAATAACTTGTTTCGTTGTGAATCATTAGCAATATTTGGTGTTAATAGAATCTTCCTAACTATATAGTCATGTCTCTCATCAACATTATCCTTATACAAATCTTTTTTATTGCCCCCATCAGGTTCACATAACTTGCCCTCATCATTGGAAGGTTTTAAACCATATTACCCTTCAATTAGATTGACCAATTTTTATCTCTCATAATCACTGGAATGGTGTCCTGGTTCTTTATATTTAAAACACTTGGCTATCATTAACCTGACATAAGAGTTATTCACTTTGTTCATTTCACTTTATTTTCATGAGAAAGCCTTGTAAGGTCTAGAAATATCTTGCCTTACCATAGTTGACCTTGATTGTTATACCGTTTTCTTTTTATCAGTAAGATTGAATCTGCTTATCACGTTATACAGCCTCCTAGAAGGATCAAACTTATTATAACTACCAACCTTTTTTTTTATTTGTACAATTATAATTGAAATGGATTCTCCTCGTCTACTTAGGTTGGACCAAATGATTAACAATCATGTGTCAACACATAACCACTACCACTACTATTAGTACGTCATTTCACTGGTAATACAGCCATAAATCACACTTCACATTAGCGTATTATTGCTCCTTATTACATTACAAACATGTTATTTAAAACATATTTTATACCACTCTACATGTAAATTTTATCAGAATAATTCAATGTATATTTTTTTACACATACCATTAAAAATCTTCAAATGTATAATACATTTGTTGTCAAGCAGCTTCTATTCATCTATAATTTCACTATCCACGTAGACATTCCAATACTTCCTCTAACAAACCTAACAAGACATCAAGTAAGACCATTTCCAAGCTAGTCCTTCACTTAAATTGATTATCCATAACAGTCCCTTACTACGTTACACTCAACTGTCCCAAAACAACCTTATATTATACTACTCTTAGCTATCCAAAAACAACCATGCACTTAATCCCTTATTTCTTTTAAACTGGCCCTTTTATTATAACATCATCTTTCTCATCATAGAGGATATCTTTTTCATCTCTGTTTGAATTTTGCTTGGTCATCTACCCTCCCAAGCATTCTTCTTAGGTGATATAATCTTTATTTTTATCCTTCACAATGATTAGACATTCATCAATTCAATTTCATTAATTTGGCAATCATTACCATAAACTCAATTTCATAACCTTTATTTTTATATCAACAATTTGATTTCACCTAAATATTTTCATTGATAATCTGACAAATCGGTCATATAGATATTATTTACTCCACTCAGGGCAATTAGTCAAATTACATATCCCGATCATCAATCACGGTAATGCATCTAACTCCACTCAGAGCAGTTAGTCAAATCACATATCCTGATCATCAGTCACACTAAAACCTCTAGCTCCACTCATGACAGCTAGTTAAATCTAATTTCTTGGTCATTAGACAAACTAACATGTTTAACACAACTCTGAGTATTTAATCAAATAAAATCTCGATCATCTGACAATCTAATACCTCTAGCTCCACTTAGAGCAACTAGTCAAATCACATATCCTGATCCTCAGATGAACATACATCTCTAGCTCCATTATGGTAGCTAGGCAAACATTTATCTCGGTCATCAGACAATCAGATGCCACTAGCTCTTTTCAGGCAACTAGTCAAACTAATATTTTCTTGACATTATCATATGTATGCATGCATGCACATTTAAAAGAATCTACAGTTATGGAAACTTAAGAACTCTAAACAGAAAAAGATGCAAGGCACCTGCCTTGAGCCTAGGCACAAATTACTGCTTGTTGTTGTTGTCCTGTCCTGACAGCCTCTCTTGTACTAATAAAGATACAATCATCATAAACACTTCAATCATCATTAGCATTTCATTTCCAAATTTTTAATTGATCCATGTTTTCGAATTAATAATGATTAGTACTTAAAAGTGCATTTTTATCAAGGTTTTACATCATCATTTTGCACTTGTAGTATCAATAACTCCTTAACTAAAGCATGTTTTATAATAACATATCTAATAATATAAGATACCTTTAATTTATAGTAAATGTTCATATTAAATGTAGGCCTATCACATAAATGAAAGAATTGATTGATGAGTTGAAGTACTGAAATTGAAAGGACAAAGAGATGGCTAAACTTAGAAAAGAGATGTTGGTGCAGTCCAAACTGGAACATTGTTTGGTAATCGGGTCATATCTGGAGCTGTAGATCTCATATTTAGGTCTACTTTATATGGATGGAAAGGTAAGACATAGGCCTACAATTGTCATGAGGATTCTAAGATTTAACAAGGCCTTTTTCAAGTCCAAATTGTAGCAACAACGAAGAAGTCCGAATCTGTCCTGCAGCCCAGACACTGTTCAGTGTTCAGCCCATATCTTGAGTTCTAGAAGTCCAAATGATCTCAAATTTTTACCCTGGAAAGCTGAGACAATTTTCTAGAACTTTCATGATTAAAGTCTGTTCAAATTATGATGTTATCAATGATTTTTTTGGCAGACAAGAAGATAAGAATTGTCACCAAGTCAAGATGTGGCCACCCACTCATCAATTAGTCAACAAATCAATAGTTCTGAATTTTAGACTATAAAAGAAGGCATTTGCCATGTATTTAGGCATCTTGGTGTTCAGATCAAGATCATGCTCTTGCTCTCTCTTTTGTAATA